>Ga0209629_10002015_pt1 | contig 13468 bp, 12 predicted proteins | sample TergutCu122P5_FD_187286 | JGI IMG/M metagenome (GOLD analysis project Ga0209629, IMG submission 187286) | Cubitermes ugandensis P5 segment gut microbial communities from Kakamega Forest, Kenya - Cu122 P5 (SPAdes) (version 2) | ecosystem: Host-associated > Arthropoda: Insects > Digestive system... | reverse complement strand
TATGATTTTTTTCCCTGGAGGGGAGACCTGTTTCTGGTGCAGTACGTAAATTTAAATGCCCACTGAAAAAAACGCAGCCTTTCTGCCCATGCAGTAGTGCTTTAAATTGGACCGGCAAAGGGTTAATGACTTAAATTATTTTGTAAGAAAGGGAGACACCAATATGCAGCTCAATATTGTTCTTTGTCACTGACATTCACTAGGAAATACATCAAACTCCAGTCTAATACAGTACGACTAAAACACACTTGCTATGATCCACAGTACAACATATAGAGTGAGTGAGATGGTGAGGTTTACCACTCCATATTTTTTTCTCTCTCCTCCTACTATATAGTTTCCGGCATACAGTGTTTTACAACGCAACAAACACAAATCCTCTTACAACATGCAGTGTTCACCAAATTTAACCGTGTGTGCAACGTTAAAAAAAGTCACTAAAATGTTGTACTTTGCCCTGAACAGAGACTATAAATTTTCCTGAAAAATGACCTGGGCTGCATACATAACCTCAGCCAGCAACATGCCCCCTTCCAGTTGCCCATCACTGCTCTATTTCCACATAAAGACTCTCCAGTGTATCATCACTTTTACATTCAATAACCACTGGCACAATAACAAAATCAACCAAACTTTCAGTGTTACCAACCAGCAACACACATGGCAATCTTAAATGCTGATATAATTCCATCATGTACAGAGAACCCTGTCCCAAAATGAAGCCTATCACTCGCACTTTCTGAAAGTCACCTGTTATTCCCGCCTCTTAGTTCCACATATTTTCTTCAGCACCATGTTATTAAACATACTCAGTCCCCTTTCATCTTCTCTTATGTTTCTACTGCCATACAAAAGGGCAATTTGAAATACAGTTTTCTTTATAATTTATACTGCCACTTGTGACCAGAAGATCAAAGTTTCTTCACTACACAACATTTTGGAAGGATTTATTGGTTATATTTAGGTTTACTGCTACTGTCTGCTAATGAGATAATCAACCTCTATTTCCTGTTCTCTAGATGTACATGCACACACAGTCCCTGCTACAGTTTCAAACAACCTAACAAAAGTATAAGCATTTCCACTCATCACAGTGGCATGGTTTGATGTGGCCAGACCAACAAACAGACACAGACAGTGTTGATCATAAAAGATGGTAGGCATTATATGATATTTGTAAAATGTATCCAATAATGGACAAACACACATGTAACTCACCTGATCCTCCTCAGCCTTTACTGTGGGAGAGGTTACATCCCCAGGAAAATATTCTTCTTTTATATCCATGGCTGTCTCATCCTCAAACTTTACTACAGGAATCTCCTCTACTTTAATATCCATAACTGTGACCTCCTCAAAATTTGTACCGACACCTTCATTCATATTATCAGACGATGTTGCCTGTCTCTCAATACACAAGCCCCATACAACTTTTGGTGAATTTGTGCAGCTCTGTAAAATCAACATACAATTCCTTGTCAGTATGTCCTCTGTCATAACAACAAATGTGATCTTTCCAAAAAACTGATAATACTGTAGGAGGTTTGTAGATTCTCTCCGTTGCTGTTTTCAAAACCACTACTAACAGCCAACTCCATGGAAAACAGTGTTTCCTGAGAAGCCAACAGTTGCTCAGATAGTCACAAAATTCCCTCACTTTCATCTAACATGAAGGTTCATTACTGTGTTCACTAGTCTGCCACATGTCCAGTCTGCACATGGGTGTTCTTTCCCTAACATTTTCCTCACCAAAACTTTGTATCCGTGCGTCATGTCATGTGCTACATAACTCATTCATAGCATCTTCTTTGTTTTCATCATCCTCAAGGAACCAGCCCTCTCTGGACACAAATTGCTTCTGGCTACCGAGGTCCAATACATTGGACTTATTCTCGACAAGGAATTGACTTGGAAGGCACAGCTGAAAACTTGATGAATACAACCCATAGGGCTTGTTGGATCTCTTAAGGACACATTTGGTAAAACCTGTGGTCTGAACCCAGAGTGGTACACTGGATCTACACCATGGTGATCAGACCCACACTGATATGTCTGCATGGTTCGGTGGCCGAGGGTCACACACTATCTGCAGGATGGAGCTCAAAAGTTACAGAGATTAGCCCATCTGGCCATAACAGGGGTGATGAAGACAACCCCAACAGCTGCAACAGAGGTCCTCCTGTGATTTCTTCTTTTCCATGTAATAGGCAGGGATCTTACAGAATAACATGCAGCCAGCAGTGAAGACCTAAATCCACTAACTTCAGTCACACCAAAAAATCTCGGGATATGGAGCACAAACCCAAATGACAGGATGTTACCAAGACATGCACACCACAAGCCATTTACAGTCAAATTCTCTGACAAGTTGAATGGCATAATGGGTTCCACCAAGACAATAAAAGGGGCCTGGTCTGGTATGGGGACATGTCCAGGGCCAATTAAGGCACTGGTGCTGGGGCATATAGATGGGGCTTGAGGACAGGGCACAGTTTCAGGCTTGGGCTGCACACCATGGTATTGAAGGCTGAAATATGTGGCCTTAAGGCTTGTATAATGGAGAAAGTAGGAAACGACAACACAAGTAGTTACATCTACATTCTTTCAGTCAAGCAGCCTTCAAAGTTCTTGACAGTTTCCAAATAAATTCCAAATTAGTCTTAGATTGCCATCGAACCCTGGTGAAAATGGAAGAACATAAAAGGATCCAAATGATATGCATGCCAGGACACATGGGAATTCATGGAAATGAAACAGATGATAAATTAGCCCCTCACATCTACTCATAGGACCTCTGCCTGCACTTTGTATATCTGCAGGGTTTGCCATGGGGGTGAACGGGGATTGGACAAGCAGAAAACATTATGAGCACTGGCAGAGTATACATGGACAAAGAAAGGCTAAGGGCTTCCTAAAAAAAAAAACCCTCTGTGCAAATCCTGGGAAACTGCTCAGTCTAACTAGCAACACCTAAGAATAATGATGGGGTTGCTAACAGGACACAATTACTTAAGAGGACATTTATTTAAACAGGGGCTGGCAAACACTCCAGAATGTGACAGGGCAAGAATGCATTTGAAACAGCCCACATTCTTTGTGACTGTGGAGCTTTGGCCACCTCAAGATGCAGGCAACTGTGTCATCACTTCATGATACCAGGTGATTTTGTGGACATCTGTCAGCAGCATACTGCACTTTAATCAAGGTGAATACGAAACCTAAAGGGGTGAAAAAAAAAATGACAACGGTCAAAGTGCATGGGTCACTGCAGTGCCTACCCTTCTCTATTCCTCATGCCCATATGCAGCTCAACATTGTTCTTTGACACTGGCATTCCTCAAGAAATACACGGAATTTCAGTCTACAAAATTATGTCTGCAACACCCTTACTATATCATCAGTACACCATATGGTGTGGGTGGGATGGTGAAGCTTACCACTCCATATTTTTCTCACACCTCCCACTATAGTTTCCAGCATACGTTTTCCAATGCAACATACACAAATTCTCTTACAATATGCAATGTTCACCAAATTTAACCATGTGCGCATTAAGTTCAACAAGTCACTAAAAAGCTGTACTTTGTTCTGATAAGAGACCATAAATTTTTTTTTGAAAATTAACATAGGCTGCAAACATAAACTCAGCTGGCCACATGTGCCCTGTGGGTTGCTTATAGCTGATCTACTTCTTCATAAAGACTCACCAGTGTATCATCACTTTTACACTCAGTAATCAGGGGCACAATAAAAATATCAAACCTCTTAGTGTTAACCACCATCAACATAAACTCCAGTCTCAAATAATCATATCGCTCCATCATGTACAAAGAACCCTCTCCAAAGTGAAGGTTATCATTTTCCCTGCCCAAATGTCACATGTTAATTCTTGCCTCTTAATTCCACATATTTTCCTCAGCACCCTATTACTAGACACACTTAATCCCCTTTGTTCTTCTCTTATGCTTCTACAACCATAAAAATGGGGAAGTGGAAATACAGTTTTCTTTATACTTCATGCATTTACTGGAAACAGAAAATCAATGTTTCTTACCTAACACTGTATAAGGATTTACTGGTTATATTTAGGTGACAGATTTCTGTTACTGTCTGGTGATGAGATAATCAGTAAATATTTACTGTTCTCTGCATTTACTTGCACACAAAACTCTTACTACAGTTTCGAACAACACAAACATAAGCATTTTCATTCATCACAATGCAGATGTTGCACATGGCCAGAAGGACAGACAGACACAGATACCACTGGAGATGACAAGATGGGAGGCATTATGGAATTTTCATAAAATGTATCTAATAATGGACAAACACATGTGTAACTCACCTGATCCTCCTCAGCCTTTACTGAAGGAGAGGTTACATCCCAAGGAATCTCTTCTTCTTTAATATCTATAACTGTGTCCTCTTCAACTTTCACCACAGAAATCTCTTCTACCTTTATATCCATACCTGTGACCTCAACATTTATATTGACACCTTCACGCACATCACCAGACAATGTTGTACTTTTCCCAGTATACAAGCCAGCTGCAACTTTTGGTGAATTTCTGCAGCTCTGTAAAACCAACATACAATTCACTGTCAGCATGTCCTCTGTCATAACAACAAATGTGAAAACCTTTCCAAAAATCTGATAATGTTGTAGTTGGTTTATAGATTCTCTCCCTTACAGTTTTCAAAACCACTACTAACAGCTAACTCCATGGAACACAGTGCTACATGAGAGGCCAAGAGTTGCTCAGCTAGTCACAAAATTCCCTCATTTTTATCGAACATGGAGGGTTCATTACTGCATTCACTGCAGTCTGCCATATGTCCAGTCTGCACTTTTCCACACAATTTCTCTACTACACCCAGCAACAGTTCACACAGTTTTTCTTTCCCAAACAGCTTCCTCATCAAAACTTTGTATCCATGCATCATGTCACATCCTATATAACCCATTCACAGCATCTTCCATGTTAACCCTAACAATTTTTGGTGAAGAGTCAAACCATGAAGCTACTCAGCATGCAGTTTTCACCAGGTGCTTGTTCCTTGCACCCTCATACTATTAAAATAGTTCTGTAGCACACTCCTGTCAACAGTGTGAAAGACAGACTTTTATGCCCATTCAAAACAATGGGTAAATGCACATATTTTTATACTTCTACTCTTTCATTTTCAGGTAGCTGATGGGATATGGATGAGCTGTGATTTAAGCTGTAACAAGCATTACCCCAAAGTAATGTGCTCTCAGTTTGTTCATGATGTAATCCACATTTCTTAGCACTTTTCCCAGATATGGTGTCTTCTTCATTATCTTTGTGTTGATTATGCAGTTTGCAGATTATCCGTGCACAAACATAAGCTGCTAACGAATAATTATAAGGTGGGAAGTAACTTTATTTAGCACTAATTACTCAAACAAAACCCTCAATACAATAGACATCATGGACTTTTTATGTACACAATAAGCATCTGCTCGTAAGCTACATATGTATTACGCACATAATAAACAAGCTATAGTTGTCTTTTCTGTTTGTGGCTCAATAAATTATATGTTTTGGTCTATCAGTGTTTTTCAATTATCCATGCACTACTCTCCCCACCATTTCCCTGGATGATCGAGAATGTACTGTATTTGTGATGTCACACTTACAACAAACTATTGGGCAGGTTGTATATTATAATGTCTCCCTGCACTCTAGTGATGAGACATTATTATATAGATAGTTCTCTTCACACTTCCTTGCACATCAAACCTCTATCTGATAAACCTATAAACTTTTCATCATGTTGTCTACCGACACATAAGTGTCAGCTGCATAGAACCTAAAGTAATGTGTTTGCCATGCAGTTGCAATTGCTGATATTTCTTCTTGAGCTTTTCTAACACTGTATTTTTAAATAATGGTTATAAGGCATTGCATTGTTTATAGCAATTCTGAATATAAAATGCATCACACAGATTTACTTCAGTTTTTATTTCAACGTGTGTTAAATAAAATCATCTCAGATGACAAGCCACATGAATTCCTTACACAAGCCCAGCATTTCAGGATGGTAATGCATCTGAATCATTAAGGAATATGACATGAGTCACATAGTGTACCTAAAACAGTGAGGCCCTACACAGAAGTGACCTCCAACTGTTGCTTAACCTACCTGCAGACACAATACAACCATATCTAACCTGCATGCTGTTCGCTCTCCGCTGTGCACAGTAACACTTTCTGTGACATACTGGAGAGCAAATACACCCTCAGCTAAGCAGGAATCCATTATATGAACTCAAGTGGCAATTACTGGAAAGAGTTCTATCACTCATAGTCAAACATCATATTTTAAAGTCTTGCATTATCCCAGGGTCAACAAATATTACAAACATCTTGAAGCCACCTTATCATTACAAATAACAGAAGTGGCATAAGTATTAAACATATTCATTCATTCCATTGGCATGTGCAGAATGTGACGATTCCTTACTGTTCTCAGCAGCTTCTTCCATTCCTCTCTATTATATACCCTTTCCATCCAACCTTTCTATTATATACCCTTTCCATCCAACCTTTCCCACCAACCAGTCTTCCATCCTCCCTCACTTCATCTTGCCATCTATTTCTTGGCCCACCTCTCAGCCTTGTTGTTTCCAAATTCATATATAATACTATTTTGGGAATTCTATTTTCTTCCGTTCTCTGTACATGCCCAAACCAGTGTAATCTATTTAACCTTACTGTCCCTGTTATAGTGGGTTTTTAATCATTGCATAAATTTCTTCATTGGTTAATATTCTACAATTTTCTTTTTCATTGACATATACTGGGCCTAAAATTCTTCTATACACTTTCCTTTCAAAAATGTTTAATTGCTTTCTATCTCTCTAAGTTAGTATCCAGGTTTCTGACGCATATGTTAAAGTTTTATCAATTATTGTGTTCTTATGTCTTAATTTTAGTTTTTTACATATATTTTTATTCCTAAAAAATTTTTGTAGCATAAAGTAAGTTTTGTTAGGATTTTTTATTCTTTCTTGTAAATCTATTTGGTGACTGTTATCTTCATTTAAAATTTTCAACTCTTTCAAATGTATAATTTTTTATTGTTAATTGTCCTATTTTATTTTGAAAAGTTTTTCCATTCCACTATTATCTTCTTTTTCTATTTTAGTGCAGTTCTTTTGAGTTGACTGTGACTTTTTCATCCATGACGTCCATCAAAAAGACCGAAAAGAAGAAGAAATCAGAACAGTTGACGTTACATACTTTCTTGATGTCTTCTGAACCATGGCCTGGGCCTTCTTCAACAAAATAAAGTGACTTGATTGACAATTTTTTCATTATTTGTGTAATTTTCTATATACCTAATTCATTAAATTAAAATTGTGTGTCATAATGTAAAGAAATATTGTAAATTATAAAATTATTTGACTAATTTGTTTGACCTATGAACCTATCTCAATTTAAACCATTTAAATAGTACTCATTTTACGAAGATTCGATTTACAACCAAATATTAGAGAATGTAAGCCTGTCATAAAATGAGAACCTACTGTATTTTGCTTTTCCTTGGTTTATGTGTAGTACTAACTTTCTGGCAATGTCTTCTATTTCTACAAAAAATTGTCTTATTTCTACTTCATTTTTTCCTATTAATACAATATCATCTGCATATGCTAGTACATTCAATTGTTGTTTACCAATCTTTATACCACTAGGAACCATTTTTATACTTTATATCACTTTCCGTAATGCTAAGTTGAATAATACTGGTGATAGAGAGTCATCCTGTTTCAATCCAGTTTTATTTTCAAAAAAGGATGACAGTGTTCCTTCTATACTAACAGCATTTCTTGTCTTTTGTACACGTGTTTTACACATATTTATTAATTTTTTAAGAATTTTAAATTCTTCCATACATTTCCATAGCATATCTCTACGTATAGAGTCATATGCCTTTTGAAAATCAATAAATAAATAATGTACACTCTGATTATATTCCCAAATTTTCTTATTTATTATTTTCCGTACAAACATGTTGTCAATTACAGATCTTCCATCTCTGAATCCATTCTGATAATACCTGGTAATTTTTTCAATATATGATTTAATTTTTTCCAAAATTATATTCACCAAAATTTTTTAAGCTGCATTTCCTAATGATTACACACACACACACACACACACACATACACACACACACACTTATATATATATATATATATATAGAGAGAGAGCGAGAGAGAGAGAGAGAGAGAGAAGCCCCTGTACAAAACATGGTCACCAGGATTTTTACACCTCTGCATTATCCCGACAAATCTCATGTGGTCACCAAACCAATTACACTGTTCCATAGTTTCTCTCTCCTAGCTGGCATGCGCTTCTTAACATTCATAAAATCCCTGATATAACATCCACTCACATTCCAAACCACACCAATTTTTTGCTTCAGCTTGCCTATATACATGAAGTTAACCATAATGGAATAACATTTTAATTTAATCCGAATGCACTGCAAAACAAAAATACATTTGAGTGTCACAATATTTACTGTCTTGATAAACAGGTGTAGCAATACTATGCTCAGATACTCCACAGCTGACATTCATACAGCATACTGCTTCACTGAAAGTTTCACATTCTGGATAGTCCATGAAAAATAAGTATGAGTATGTAAAGAGTTTCATACACACAAAGCACACAACAGATTAGTGAAAGTAAAAAGTAAAAGATATGCAAATCACCTGATTCCAACTGTGTATAACTTGCATCCCATACATAAGCCACAGCAATTATGGAGATGTTAAAATTGTTTCTGCACAAAATACCAATCTTCCCTTAACACCAGGAAATATTTCCTCAACTCGTCTCAGTGTAATCTGTGGCATTCTTGTTGGAAGACTGCAAAGTGGTTTCTCAAGCTGAACTTGTTTATCACATGATAAAGACTGAGTTTCAGATACAAAGGTCTTTCAAGAATAATACTTGTGCTGTCTTACAGAAATATCTGCCCACATCTGACAACAAATATGATTATTATAAGTGGTGATTAAACATATTTATGAAGAAATGTCTGTACATATTTCTAAGAAGCTTACAGACATTCACAGCGTATCTAAATGTGAGTAGGGAAAATAATTTACGTTGATACTAGACCAAGTCTATTATTACTCTAGTAACAGAAGTGCAATTTACATGTCTTCAACATTAACTGTTACAAGTGTAATAAATCACAAAGAAAATGTACAGGAGTTAGAATACAACTGGAATTGGCAGGAACTCAGACACAAGAAAATGACAACCTAAGTGATAACTTCAAGGCAAGAGGTAGAGTGAAATGTAGCTGACCTGCGGAATGTATACCTAACAAAGTGCAAAACATTCATCTCTGCACGACGGACATTAGTAATCAAGGACATCCAAACTTGTGCTCATTCAACATTCTAACCCAGAGCCATTCACTTATAAATAATAAACTGTATTCAGTAAGTTTTATAAATAACCAAGGTTACAATAACCAATCACATAAACTGGAAACCACATCAGAATTACTGCTGTGCTCACTCAGCTGAGTGAAGTTGAACTGATCTCAATCACAGTGTCTTGACATAAACGTTTCCTGATTGCTAGCAGTGCTGTTATTAGATTAGGGCTGATCATGGTTGAATACTGGTACATATTTCAGCAGCCAGGCAGGGAACTTCCAACCCCTTCCATTAGTTGGTCACTTATATATTTTAACTTAACCACACAATTAGATTTGGATGTCTTTTCTCTATATTCAGCAAACATTACTTATTTTATGTATTGTAAAGGCATACAATTCTTGTACTGTACTTAACCCATGTCCTACGATGTACAAGGTTATACACTTGTCTAGAATACAATGTTACCTATTAAGCAGCCTGCAGGAGAAATTCCAAGGCAAAGTGTTCTCAGGCAGGCAACCAACAAGCATAACAGACCTTGACATCCAAAAACTAACTACAGTGTTCAACGGAGAAAAAAGTTAAATTTAGGAACAGGTCCAAATTACACATATTTCTTCCATGTCTCTTAACGCAACTAATACCGCCCCATCTTCGTTCAACACTATCCATACATAACCTACAAACCGATTTATCTTTCCTTGCAACTTCCGTAAAACCCCTAATTTCACTAACTTTTCTCGCTGTTAAGTGTCCAAGATTTATTTTTCAGAGTTCAGTCGCATGAGCTTATTTACTCACGTAATGTACGTTATGGTTCGATATTCTTACTTACACTTTCTGGAAACATAGCATTTGGTGTTTAACAAGTAAGTATTGGTTAAGAACTTTACACACATACTCTACACTTATGCCCACAGATCATCTAATCTTAAGCCACAGATTATATATTCTTAAGCCTACCTCGCCAACCACTTCGACATTCAGAATCCTAATAAATATTAAAGACGATATATCATTGGCTGACCACTTACCACAGATCATGTTACCATATTTTTATTGACCCCTCTCATTGGCCTTCCGTTTACATTTACATCATGGCGTCACTACTACATATACAATAAAGAAACTAATTTCTTAAAAAATATACATATATATATACATACAGTGTGTCTCACTCGCTACCGCACCCGGCATTTCTTTAATAATTCTAACACCAATGAAAATATTGCAACGAAATTTGAACAAGAGTACGTTCGTTGTGTGAGAAATGAAAAGGAATGTGTCTGTAGTCTGCTTCAAATTTCGTTGCAATATCCTCATTAGTGGTAAAATTATTAAAGAAATGCCGGGTTCGGTAGCGAGTGGGGCACTCTATATATAATTTTATTTGTATAAAATTCAATAACTAATTATATAAACATTTCAATTGCCGGCAAAGTACGTTGACAGGAATGTTTTGTTAAATCATTACCATATAGGCCAACATATACACACACAATTCATTAGAATTACTGGAATGTTTGAAAATGTGAAATCCTACATGTTTTTAATGGCCTGACTGACCCATTATCAGGAAGTGCATAGTTTCATAAAACAATCGTTTAACCTTTCTGTCATTTCCAATATGTTGAAGAATTCCAACCAACAGGCTGCTACTAAATGCCAGAAAGGCCGAACCCAATTACCTGTCAGAATTAAGGCCTGGTCTTCACCCGATTGCTTCCTAAGATTGCGGGTACGACTCCTGCTGGGTGCATTCATGATTGATTGATTATAATTCCAAAGAAATCCATATAAAGGAGTAATCCAATGGATATAGGAACAGTCAAAAAGTAACTTGGCTCTACGTAGCAGAGCCAGTCATTAGACAGACAGCATAAAATGATGATAAAAGTTACTAGCAGAACAATAACTAAACAGGAAAATATTCACAAAACAATTACAATTCCACAACACAATAAATAAACTTAAATATAGCAATACTATACATGGTTTTAAGCTAAATAAATTAACCCAAGAGCTGCAATATAATTACAAAATAATAAGTAGATAACAACGGCTATAATAAGCACAATGGAGTTTAATAATTGTACTACAATGTAATTAAGTAATAAACATAGCATATGTTAAGTATTCTGTTTGCTAAAAAATTCATCTAGACTGCCGAACGAATGTGTTAGCAGATAGTGTTTTAGAGTAACTTGAAACTTTTTGGGGGTGCTAGAAATGTCCTTAATTTTCGTGGGAAGAGCATTAAAAAGTTTATTACTAGAATAAAAAACTGCCTTCTGATACATAGTGAGGGATACATGAGGCATGTGCAAATAATTTTTCTGTCTGGTGTTAATGTTATGATATATGCTATTGGAGGCAAAGTAACCCCTATTATGAACAACAAAGAATAACAAAGAGAAAATATACTGCAATGAGAGAGTTAATAGCTTTAATTCCTTGAATGATTCTCTACAGGATTCCCTATAACAAATTCCTAATTACCCTTTTCTGCATTTTAAAAATTACAAGGCTATGTGGTGATTTTCCCCAAAACATTATGCCATAAGACATAATGGAGTGAAAAAGGGAATGGTAAATCATCTTCAGAGCAGAGATGGACAAATATGGTTTAATATTTCGAATTAAGTAACATGTATTGCTTAGTTTTTTTGTAAGCAAATCAATATTGTTTGTCCAAGTTAGTGAACAGTTAACAGTTAAACCAAGAAATTTGGTATAAGTAATTGCAGGAATTAACTTATTATCATAATTAATGTTTATATCAGTTTGATTATTATTTTTAGTTATCAATTTAATAAAGTGAGTTTTTGCGAAATTTAAAGAAAGTAAGTTATGTCTAAACTAGTCATTTAAGTTTGAAAAACAGTATGAATAGTGTTATAAAAAACCACAGGATTTGGATGGGATATTAGAATGCTTGTGTCATCTGCAAATAAAATAGGAACAAATTTATCATTTATGAATTTAGGTAAGTCATTTATAAATGAGGAAAAGCAAAGGTCCCAAAACCGAACCCTGTGGGACACCATGTTCAACTTTAGACCAAGTTGATGTTGTAATATTACCTTTCTCATTATACAGCAGTGTCCTCTGATATCTAACCATCAAATAGGATTTGTAGTATATAATGGTTACCAGTTATACCATTAAATTCAATTTTAGTTAATAGAATTTTGTGATTAACACAGTCAAATGCCTTTTCAAGATCGCAAAAAATACCGCCTATTAATAAATTGTTACTCAAAGCTTTTAGGATTTCATTAATTAAAGGATATGTAGCATTATCAGTTTTTAGTTTAGTTCTAAAGCCATAGTGTTCCTTGACTAAAATATTATGATCAGTCAAGTGTTTCAAAAGTCTAGTTTGCCATACTTTTACAAAGATTTTTGAAAATGAAGTTAAAATTGATATTGGCCTGTAGTAATTTATATAATATTAATTACCTTTCTTAAATAAAGGTCTTATAGTTGCATATTTTAGCCTATCAGGGAAAATACCTGTGAAAAGAGTCCTATTGCATATATAATTTAGCAGGGAGCTAATAAAATAGGAACATGATTTTAACAATTTTGAAGGAACTGCATCATAGCCACAAGAATTTGATGATTTAAGGGACCTTATTATATTCTCAGTTTCCTTAGTGGTGGTACAGCAGTACTTAACACTAGGGAATGAGTTTTGGAATACATGGTTCAAGGAAAAGGAAAGGTTATTCTGATGGCCACTAACAATCGAATCCAGTCACCAGACAGTGAGTAAACTAGTTGTGCCTATGACACATAGGAATGAAAAGGCTGGGCAGTCAGCTAGTAGCACTTTAGTTCATCATTCGACATCTCAGAGATGAACTGAAGAATTTTGGTGTTTTATCACAAGGTACTTACTGGCCGTAATAATTATATTTGAGAGTTTACAAGCAGGATAGTTAACTAACCAGCAAGTAGCGAGTGAAGTTGTACAGACTTCAACATCACTCACTCAAATTTTTAAAATTTGTTGGCGACTAACTTGTAGAGTAA
>Ga0209629_10002014_pt1 | contig 13470 bp, 9 predicted proteins | sample TergutCu122P5_FD_187286 | JGI IMG/M metagenome (GOLD analysis project Ga0209629, IMG submission 187286) | Cubitermes ugandensis P5 segment gut microbial communities from Kakamega Forest, Kenya - Cu122 P5 (SPAdes) (version 2) | ecosystem: Host-associated > Arthropoda: Insects > Digestive system >... | reverse complement strand
ACATTTGCTTGCCTTTTGTTGACCTGCCTTTGTTCAACTTTATTCTGCCTTTGCGGCGTTCTGTTGATTTCCTCTATAAGGATGTTGTTTAACTTGATGATTTAACTTTTAACTCATGAGATCATGAAATAACCCATGAAAACGTATGTACTCGAATTTTAACCGGCGCTGCACCTCGCGCAGCTGTTCCCGCCAATCTTCCCGCAATCCCTCCGCGGCGCGCCCCGCGCATATGCATTTCTTCCAAATGGGTGCCGTCGGCTTTCCGGAGGCGTTTACATCCAAAGAAATAACCCTTGCAGAATCGTCTTGCTTACTCATGGATTTACTCCTTTTCAGTTTATTCGATAGCCGATTTCCGATTCAAAGAACCTGACAAAACCGGCGCAAAGCATGAATTACACTTTATAAAAAGCCTCCCCAGTGGTATAATAGAACCACCAAGATTAACCATTAACACACACTGAGGAGGTTTTCACCATGTTTAGTCTTACGCCCGAATACGAGCAATTAAGTCTTATCGAGCAAGTCCAGCAAATAAGCGAGCTGCCGAGCCGAAGCCCGATGAAATTCCTGCAATATGCCCAAACACGCTTGCGCTAACGATTCCATTAAACTTGACTACGCTAACGGTCATTTCGGGTATTTCGGGTATTTCTACAAGTTTGGCATAGTTACTAACGGCTTCGGCACGCCTTTGCACATTAATTTCTTTGACAAGGACTTTTACGCCAACCTGCCAAATGAATTCGCTGACGCCCAGGAACAAAAGTATGTTTACGACAACGCTTCCCTGTTTCCCGTGTTGTCCGCATTCCATAAACGTATCGGCAATAATAAATTTAATACCTTCCTTGGCGATTCCGAGTTCGACAGCTATGATAACTACGGTTTCCTTAATGAACTGGGCTTCAAAAAAGTCCTTATTCCCGTTAACGAGCGCAACGCGCCTTTATCTGATACGCCCATTCCCGTTAATTTATTCGGTATCCCCTGCTGTCCCAAAAACCCCGCGCTTCAGTTCATCCCATGCGGTAAATGCAAGGGTAAAAAACGCAGCCTGCGCATTAAGCATGTCTGCCCTAAAAGCCGCAATGTCAAGGACAAATGGGTGTGCGACTGTGACGATAAATGCCGGGATACTAACTCCACCGTCACTTCTTACACTTACCCCAGCGGCGATTTGCGCGTGTTCTCCGGCGTCGTACGTGTGGCTCCGACGAGTGGAATGATACTTACAAAACCCGCACTGTAATTGAACGCGAGCTGTCTTCCATGAAAAGCGATGGTGTTAGTGTTATCAACCTTATTTCCGACTAACACCAAAGCGATCCTTCCCTGAATCGCCCAAAAACTTACAACTGCGCTTCCAGGCGCGCCGATGTCTATTTGAACGCCGCCACGAAGCTCATTCTGTCATTCTGGCTTTTGCATTGGGTCATTCGAACTTTATGCGTAATCTTAAAAAACTCTTAAAGGCTGCGTAAGTTTTTATCATCCGCTCCTCTCGTCTGTTACCTGTTTCTTCCTGTCCGGCGTTTTCGTGAAGCGCCTTGTTTTTATGCCTTTTTCTGTTTTTTCAATCGAACATTGTGGATAATTGTTCGATTGCCCCGGCTTTTTCGTGCCTTTGAATTGGAATACCCCTAGATTTATTCGATTAAATATATTGGAAATTCATATTATTTAAAAAATATTAGAGATTTGTTTATTCGTTTTTAGTCGGATACTCGCATTATACATAAACAATAAATTTTTGTCAACTATTCTATTGAATGAATCATTTCGCAGTAGTGCAACAGTGGCGGAGGGAGTTGCGCTTAGTCTGAGAAGGAAAATGAAGTAGAATTAAGTCTGGGAAATTTCCTTGATGAAAGTAAGAGGAAGATGCCAGACTATAAATGTACAAAGAGCAAGCACATGACCCATGAAGACCGGCTGGAAATACAAGAATGCCTGGACAAAAACATTCCATTCAAGACCATCGCCCGAAAGATCGGGAAAGCTCCAACAACCGTTTCAAGAGAAATCAAGAAACACTTATGATCATGCACTTCCCGGCGCGCCAGACCTTTGTCAACCAGTTCATCCAGGTTCTTTGGTATCTCCAGTCGTTTCCCAGGATGCCCGAGCTGGCCTCCGCTTTTTCGCCCGCTTGCTTCCCGCGAATTTGGCACATTCTTAAAACCATCCTGGCTTGGTGGTTTTGACGAGTTACCTGAGTTCTTATTGATTTGCGCTTTTAGCCGTTCGATTTCGGTTACAAGTTTCCCTATCGCTGCTGCCGTTGTCGTTTCCATTTCTTTCAGTTGTGCGCATAGCTCCTTGTTCTCGACTCGCAATTGCTTATTCTCGCAAATCAGACGCTCATTTTCTAGAGTCAGTTCTTCTACTTGTTTTATTATTCCCCTGCCATAGTTTGTTCCCATACTCCTTTTTTGCCATATATTCGCGGTTATTGGAAGAATAATTTTTTTTGGGTGAGTAGTAACCGGAAATTTAGTTTTATAAAGATGAGGTTTGGACGGGTTTTCGACAGTTGAACAACAGCAAAAGTCTTGTTAAGCCTTGTAAAAATAAAAAATATTTTTAAGCAGCAACTCGATACAACATTTTATTACCCATTATAAAGAGGCTGAAACCCAGTAAATATCCGGGTCTCAGCCTTTTGCTCTCAGCTCATCTGTCGAAAACGGGATATTAGCACATCTGTCATTATTTGCAATACCTATATTAATTAGTTACATACTACGACTATCACCATAGAAATAGGCGTAAACGATTTGGCCTACGTATATCGCTTTTTGCGGATTACATAACTTCGAGTTGGTTCGTGATTAATTTCCGAAGAACTCTAATAAAAGTTTTATACCCGCAAGTAGTAACATTTGCCACTATCCGGCCACTATCCGATAGTAGGGCAAGGGCTCTGCCCTTGCCGAATTTCGCCAGCAATCGGCTAAGTCATCAAATCAGCGAACAAGGGCAGAGCCTTTGCCCTACCGGCTGGCTGGCGGCTTGGCAAATGTTATCGTTTGTTGGTATAGTTTAAATGTTGCATTGCCATACAAAAAACGGCGGACAATTTGTCCGCCGTTTTTTGCTTCGTTTAATCTAATAAACATCTCGTTACCGTAACGTGTTTAACCCAGCGTAGGCGAGCCGGAATTTACTGTGCTGCCGCTTTCCTGCCCGTAACTGGCCTGCAAGGAACTAAGCGTAACCGGACTGCCAATAAGATTCCATGTAAAATGATGGTCAATGGCGCCGTTGGGCGAGTAGTAAGTGTTATTGTAGAAACTGCCGTTGACGCATGGTATCGTGCTTGAGATAAACACGCCGTTCTGTCCGCCTGTACCCTGGAAGATCACCATGTTGTTATAAGCGTAAACATTGCTGAGAGTGCCGGTACCCGATACATTGCCCGCGTTGTCAGGCCGGGTGTCCGATTGCCAAACGATGCCGTTAGCCCCTGTGTTGGGTACAGTTACCACATTGTTGTAAATAGAACAGTTCGACGAACTGGAAATATAAATACCAAAGTCAATCGGCGCGTTTTGACCCTGCCCGTTGCCGCTTATCGTATTGTTGCGGATCACGCTTGACCCGCCGAACGATACTTCATAGTGAACACCGTTGACCAGATTGTTGACGATATTGTTGCTGTCGATGGTAATATCCCCGGACTCAATATCAAACCAGATCCCCGAGGAATTGTTGTCATGGGCGTAACAATCCAGTATCTGGGTGGTCTGGGCGCCGCACATTTTCAGGCCGGACGCGTCGTTGCCGGGATCGTCGCCGCGGGTGTTGTTGTGGTCGATCTCCAAACCCTTTATAATACAGTTATGAACCACCGAACCGCCGGCTTCTATGCCAGCGTGCGCGTTGTTGTAGGTGCGTCCGCCGACAACCGTAACATTGTCCCTGTGGATGTACAGCCCGCTGCCGCCACTGCCCGAGAAGGTGCAGTTAATAACCGACCAGTCGGTATTGGTGTTCACCATAGGCGCACAGTTTTCACCGGCTTGTATGTTCACCGCGTTGTAGTTTTTTATGTTCAGGTTTTGCAGCGTAACGCCGGTAATGCCGTAGTCTATCCCATTGGTACACATTTGCTGGATTCCGTTTCCGTCCAGAACGGTGCCACCGTTGGGATCGCCGAAGAACTTGTCATTGTTTTTGGCGTTAAAGTTTTGCCCATACCAGGTTCCGGCAGCAAGTTTAAACGAGGTGCCGGCGGGGTTGGCGTCGATGGCAGCCTGAATGCTTGCGCCAGCGGCAATGTTGACCATTCCTGCCGTAGAAATCGGCATTGCGATGCCGTCGCCGCAAAGGGAGATGTCGGAAATCAGGAAGTCTCCGAAGGTGTTCGCCGCTCCATAGGGGAATATGTTCAGTTTTAATCCGCTGGTGTTATCTCCACCGGCTATGGTATAGGTTCCCTGACAATACAGCCATTGCCCGCTCTGCGTAACCTGGAACCACTGGAAACCATAATAACTGGATCCCATCAATTCGCACCCGATCCGAGTATTGTCACCGGCGGTGTAGGAACTGCTGTTGAAGGACGGCTTTACCCAGAAAGCAAGTTTGTAAATCCCGGCTGGCAGGTTGGACCTACCGTCCGGCATGGTGATGTTGTTTTGACTGAGGCTGCTGGTGTAGTTTACCGTGTTTCTGGTGCTGACGTACAGCGCGTTGCCGCCGGTGTATCCCTGACCGTTATGTATGGTCAAAACCGCGCATTGCCCTCCGTACCATCCGGCGGATCCGGTTGTCAGGCCGCCGTTGATGAGCAGGTTTTGCCCCCAGTTACCAGCGATAGGCGTGGGCGGTGGGGTCGACGGGGCAGACATTGCGATACCGTCGCCGCAGATGGAAACGTCAGAAATCAGGAAGTCACCGAAAGTAGTGGACCCATTCTCGTAGGGGAAAATATTCAATTTAAATCCGCTGGTGTTATCCCCGCTGGCTATTGTGAACGTGTCTTGGCAATACACCCATTGACTGTTCTGTGTAACCGTGAACCAAAGGAATCCGTAGTAATTGCTCCCCATCAGCTCGCACCCGATCCGCTTGTCGCTTCCGGATGTGGACGTGCTGCTGTTAAAGTACGGCTTTGCCCAGAAAGCAAGTTTATACGTCCCGGCGGGTAAATTGCTTCCGCCCGAAAGGCTGATACCGGCTTGCTGCAAGCCCTTGGTATACCACGCCGCGTCCTTGGCGCCAACATAAAGCGCATTGCCGCCGGTGTATCCCTGACCCGGCTGTACGGTCAGGGCTGCGCCGGACAATCCGGCCCAAGCGGTCGATCCGTTGGAAAAGTCCGCGTTCGCAAGCAGGTTGCTTCCCCAGTTGCCGGGGAGGATCGTAGGCGGCGGGGTCGGTAAAGCGATACTGTCGCCGCAGATGGAAACGTCAGAAATCATGAAGTTACCGAAAGTAGTGGACCCATTCTCGTAGGGGAAAATATTCAGTTTAAATCCGCTGGTATTATCCCCGTGTTGTATTTGTTAATTGAAAAACCGGCCAGCATTATATTTGAATTTCATCCACTCCAAGTCTGACAATAAATGATTTTTTTCCAGTGACGGCTGTTATACCGGCATTTACTTCAGCTCCTATAAAAACCGGCTCTTCTTATTCTTGGATTGTTCTTGTATTGGCTGGTTTTTCAAATATAACATGGGGCTGATTTTTCGCTTGACATTTGCATGTGGTGCTCGCAGGCATCGTATGAAGAGCCGCTTGTTGTTTCCTTCGCTGTCTATCAGCCTGCGTAACCGCAATCCGCGTACTGCCAGCTGCTCACCGCGTACTGCCAGTTGCTCACAGCATACCGGACACCAGCTTGTCTCCGTTGTCCTTAAGTTGACGACATTGAATAAACCTCCGCTGGAGGTTTATTGCCCCGCGCGGACATTTACGGTGCACCCGTTCTTTAGGCGGCTTTCAGACGCTTATCGAACCCACCGCCTTCAGGCGGTGGTGGTTTAACCAATGCCGCGCAGGCAGATGCGCCGCCGATTCGCTGCACGCAAAACACCCCGCAAGCATTTCCCAGCCGCATGCAATCATCAACGCCTTTGCCTTTCAGATACCCATAGATATATCCCCCGTTGAAACAGTCCACCGCCCCCGTTGTGTCCACCGGTATCACGGGGAACGGCGGCTGTCGGTACAGGCCGGGGGCGTAGCAGGCGATCGCTCCCGCGCTCCCGCGCTTCACCACGGAAAACCGCGCCCGCAGCTTGCGGGCGGCGGCCTCCGGGGAGGGTTCCCCGGTCAGCGCCGCCGCTTCCCCGTCGTTGACGAGGAGGATGTCCGTGTGCCGGAGGGTTTCGCGGAGGCCTGCCCTCCCATTTTCCGGAATTATTCCAGCCCGTGTCTAGAGAAGTGGAACAGCCAGCCTGGTGAATTACATTTTCGTACAAATAAAAGTTTACGGCCCGGGGAAAACGGTTTCGATCCCGTCCAGCACCGCCGTAAAGCCCTCTCTGAAAATCCGCTCGTCCCTTTCCTTCGCGCCCATGAGCCCCATTTCGGTGAACCCCAGTATTTTGTTTGGGCTAGGGTCGCTTCTCAGCAAATCCACGGTATACCGCACGGTTCCCTCGTAGCCCGAATAGAAAACGCTTTCGGGGAAGTTGATCCAGATGGTCCTGTCCTCCCCCCAGAGCAGCCTGGCCTCCGCCAGCGGCAAATCGCCCGTCGGGGGAGGGGTGAACGCCTCGACTACGCCGATTTCCGTCTCCCGGAGCAGCTCTTTGAACTGCGACAGGTTGGAAGCGTCCGCGTGAATCGTCGCCTTTTTGCCCGCTTCCTGAAAGAGCCGCGCGTACTTCACGAAGTACGGCAGCAAATACTGACGGAAAGGTTCAGGGCCGAAGTTGCCGGCCAGGTTCCCCAGGTTGACAAATTGATCGGGGCCGTCCAGCAGCAGGCCAAGCCTCCGCTCCTGCCTTCTGTCCAGCGCGGCCAGCAACGCCGCGAACGCCTCCGGGTGATCCTCTTGCTGATAGCTCCAGTTCTCCAGCCCCAGAAAATACTGGGCGTCCATATAGGGCGGCTCTCCCGCCCAAGTGTGGACAATCCCGTCGTCCCCCAGCGCCCGCTCGCGGAAAAAATAAGCGTCGTCATCCCGGTGAAAGACGGTGTCGTCCAGCATGAAAATGACAGGGGCGTAATCCTTTTCGCTCTTGATCAGAAATTCCTTCGCGACGGTTCCGTCGTTGGACACCCTGCCGGCGTGTATCTTTTCCACGGCGGAAACGTCCCCAACGGGCGTGCGGTACACGGTCGTCCGCTCGCCGTCTGCGCAGCGGCGGGCAAATGAGATGTTGGGCGTTTCCGACCACAGGGAGCCGGCGTTGGCGATGAGGCCCATCCCCCTGTTCCGCAGTTCCCGCTCAAAACCGCCCCTGGGGATCAGCTCATCGAAGGGCGCGAACGGGATCCGGTCGGGTTCTTTGCCGCTTAAAACGGCGGTCAGCCGTTCCCGGTTTGTCATGGCCCCGGCCCCTTTCTATAGCTTGATTTTTAGGCAATTCACATATTTCGTGGGCAGTTTTTCGGGTAATTTGACCGTCAGCACCCCGAAAGCCTGGGAAAACTCCACCCTTCCGCCGCCCAGGAGGGTAACTTCCTTAACAACATCCGCCGGGTTCAGGCTCTTGATCACCGCTACGCCGTTTTCCGGCGCGCGCATCAGGTAGGCGCAGAGCGTTTTCCCGCCGTCCTTGCAGACGAAGCGGAAGTCGGAGGAGGTCCAGTTCACCGCGTCTTCCTTGAAGCCGTCCAGCACGACGCCGGAAGGCCCCTCGCCGAAAACCCGCCAGGGGTGCGTGCCGTAGACCGCCTCGCCGCAAACGCCGAACCAGCCGGACAGCTCCCTCAGGATATACCGCTCCTCCTCGTCGATGGCGCCGTCGGGCAGCTGCAGGATATTCAGGACCATGTTGCCGTTTTTCGCGATAATGTCCACCAGCATTTCGATGATGTGCCCCGGCTGCTTGTACGTCTGCCGCGCGTCGTAGAACCAGTTGCCGACGCAGGTGTCGGTCTGCCAGGGGTCGTTATGGATGCCGGGGAGCTGGCTTTTTTCCACATCCAGGATGCCGATTTGATAGATTTCCGGGCGGACGTCCTTCTGGCAGTAGACCGCTCGGTTTTCGCCGTATTTGACGGCGGAGGCGTTGTAAAGGTAGGCCACGGCCTCCAGCCCGTTCCGGAACCGCGGGTTGTCCGGGCTGTCCATATCGCGTTTCCCGAAGGGCAGCGGCCCGTCGGAATACAGCAGATCGGGCGTATAGAGGTCGATGAGTTCTTTCATGACATTGAGCCAATAGTCATGGAATTTTGTGTTCTCCGTGTACCACTGGGCGAAGGCCTGCTGGCTGTCCAGGATTTCGCCGTAATTGTCCAGATAATAAACCCGGTAATCAGGGTCGTTGCCGTCATAGGGGACGCCCGCGCAGGGGCCGGACTTATCCGCTCCCTTGTTCACGAACCACCAGGAGAACGTGGCCCCCAGGTGCTCCGTCAGCCCGAAGGGCATTTTCAGGTTGTCCGCGGCGGCCTTCCACATCCCGCAGATGTCCTTCATGGGCCCGACCTGCGTCGAATTAAACCGGTTGTACTTCGACGGGAAATTGAAGAAGTGGTCGTGGTGCATAGCCTGGCCCAGAAAATAGCGGGCGCCGGCATTATAATACAGCTCCATTAGTTCGTCCGGGTTGAATTTCTCGGCCTTCCAGAGCTTGACCAGATCCTTGTAGCCGAATTTTGAGGGGTGCCCGTAGTGGCGTAGGTGATATAGGTATTGGGGGTGGCCCTCCACGTACATCATCCTGGCGTACCAGTCTCCGAACATGGGGACGCTCTGAGGGCCCCAGTGGCTCCACATGCCAAACTTGGCGTCCCGGAACCATTGCGGGCATTGATAATTGCGCAGCGACTCAAATGACGGGTTGAATTTCGTCTGTTTTCCATTGTCCATAATAACCTCCATTATGATCTCTAACCAAGGAAAGACAACAGGTTCGAGCTGAAAATCTGCTCCACAGCCTATGGATCCACTTGCATTTTTCATATATTTGTCGGTCAGAATTGATCCACGATGACCGGCCGTAGTCGGTTGAATAGCGCCCAATAATTCCACTTTCCAAACAACGCAACCAGTTCGTCGCACCAAGGCCATGAAATATGCGTCAACGCGAAACGGAGGCTGTCCACAAATAACAGGCTCTCAAAATTGCACAAGCGGTTGAAATCGCTGGAAGGGGCGGCGTCGTAGGAGATTCCCGAATGGAACAATATGGGGAGGTCTTTTTTCGCGATCGCAACCCCCCTCTTGATTTTTATTTGCAGGATTCTCTATGTTGAAATTTCTTTTCGAAAATCGGCGATACATTCGCTGAGTTCCCGTCCGGGCAGAAAAAGCCCCGCCGTGCCCCCGACGAAAATATCGGCGCCGGCGGCGCGCATTTTCCTCACGTTATCCAGGCTGGTGTTCCCGTCCGCCTCAATTTCGGCGGATTCCTTTCCGTTCGCTTTCAGCATTGCGCGGAGCCTGGCGATTTTGCCGATTGTCTGCGGGACGAGCTTCTGCCCGGCGAACCCCGGGTTGACGGCCATGACCAAAACGCCGTCCAGATCCGGCAGCAAATCCTCCAAAACACACAGCGGCGTCCCGGGGTTCAGCGCGGCCATGGGCTTCGCGCCCTTTTCCCGGATCCGCGCGCAGACCCGCTGGGCGTGGTCTGTGGCCTCGCAATGGAAGGATACGGTTTCCCCGGGCTGAATGTCAAACCAGTCCAGTTTGTCCTCCGGCCGGGCGATCATCAGGTGAATGTCCAGCGGAATGTCCGTCAGCGCCCTGATCTGTCTGATAAAGTCCGTGCCCAGCATCAGGTTGGGTACAAAACAGCCGTCCATCACGTCCATGTGCAGATATTCCACGCCGGCCTCTTCGAAAGCGCGTATATATTCCTCCAGCTTTACGAGCGGCGCGCACATCATGGACGGCGCGATTTTCCCCGGCATTTTCAACACCTCTTTACGGATTTACGATCACGCGCAGGCCCTCGTGCTTTTCGGCGGCCTCGAACGCGCGCAGGATGTCGTTCAGTCCAAAATGATGCGTAATAAACGGTTTGACATCCATGATTCCGCCCGCGATCAGTTCCAGAGCCTTTCTGTGATGGATCGGCAGGGAACCGTGGGAACCGGTCACCAGCAACTCCTTGTAGTGGATTCTGTTTGTGTCGAGGGGGACAACGCCCTTGTCCTTTGGTAATCCTCCGAAGAAATTGACCTGGGCGCGGTTCTTTGCCATATTGACCGCGCCGACCTGCGCTTCCGGCGAGGGGCTTGCGGTGAAGATCACGTCGGCCCCCAGGCCGTTTGTTTCCGACAAGACGGCCTCCGCGTCATTTTCCTCGGAGGAGCAGACGTATACGTCGGCGATCCCGAGCCTTTCCGCGATTGCCAGCCGGGGGCGCGAGCGGTTGATCAGGATTGTTTTGGACGCGCCCATGGCCTTCGCCGCGCTGCAGAGCATCATCCCCAGCGGACCCGCGCCGATCAGAACAACCGTGTCGTTCAGCCTCACCGGCGTGCGTTCCAGCGCGTTCAGCGCGCAGGCCAGAGGCTCCGCCAGCGCGCCCTCGTCAAAGCTGACGCTGTCCGGCAGCCTGTGCACCGGGCCGTAATTTACGGTCGTATTGTTGAGCAGGATATATTCCGCGAACCCGCCGGGAAACTGATAGCCGACGGCGTAATTGATCTGGCAGTTGTTGCCGAGGCCCGCCTCGCAAAAGGCGCACTGGCCGCAGGGCACGTCCGCGCCTATCGCCACCCGGTCTCCCGGGGCGAATTTGGTCACCCCCGCGCCCGCCTCAACCACTTCTCCCGCGATCTCGTGGCCCAGGGTCTGAGGCGGGATGACGCGACTGTTGCCGGAATGGAAAATGCGTATGTCCGACCCGCACACCGCGCAAGCCTTGACGCGGACGAGAAGCTCCCCCGGGCCGGCGGCCGGCGCGGGCAACTCTTTCACCGTTATTTGATCGATTCCTTCGTATACCGACGCTTTCATCTCGGCCGACTCTCCTGTTCGATGGTAAACATAACCTTGTTGACAAACTGTTCTCTTTTGTGTAAAACCTCAAAGGCTTCCTTGCATTTTACCAGGGGGAACCGGTGCGAAATTAACGATTTAACGTCCAGCCGGCCGCTTGAAATCGCGCTGACCGACACCCGCCACTCGTCCCGGAAGCTATTGAAGGAACTGTTCCAGGTCCCCTTCAGGCGGAGTTGTTTTCGCAGGATATGCCAGTATTCCTTTTGCGTAAGCTTCACATCCCCGGAAGGGTTGCCCATCAGCACGACGGTTCCCCCTGGGGCGGCGGCCTCCAGGCAGGCCGCCAGCGGGGCGGACGCGCCCGTGCCCTCCACGGCGGCGTCCACGGCTTCCCCATGATACGCGCGGAAGCCGCGCTCTTCGAGAAAATCCAGTTTTCGCTGATCTAAATCTATAAAGAAAACTTTGTCCGCGCCCGAAAGTTTCGCCCACTGGCCCAGCAACGCGCCGATGGGCCCCGCGCCCGTTATAAGTACGTTTTGTCCCTGTCGGATGTCCAGCTTACTGACGGCGTGCAGCGCCACCGCCGCCGGCTCCGTCATGGCCAGCGCCTCCATGTCCGCGCCGTCTGGCGCTTCAATGACGTTCCACGCCTTGACGGCGATCGTTTCGGCGAAGCCGCCGTCTCGGCGGGAGCCGTAATAATCATAATTTTCGCAACCGGCGTACTCCCCGATCTGGCACATAGGGCATTTCATGCAGGGGATCAGCGGAAAAACCACGGCCTTTTTGCCGTCGCGCTGCCGGTAACCGGAAAACTCGTGCCCCAGGATAATGGGATAGTGGTAAGCGCCCTTTCCGTAGACCCTGTCCACGTCGCTGCCGCAGATCCCCGCGCACGCCACGCAAATCACTTCCTCGCCGTCCGCCGCCGCGGGGGAGTCCGCTTTTTCATACCGAATATCCCCAATGCCGTGTAAAACCGCCGCCTTCATCAGCATGGAATCCCCTTTTTCTCTTAAATTTTAATGGTCGAATTGCGGATAATCAGCGTGGGATTAAACGGCTCCCTGATAAAATCGAACGCTTTATTCTCGATGACGCCGATCAGCTCCGCCACAGCGTTCTGCGCCACTTCGCGGATCGGCTGGGAGATGGTGGACAGCTTCGGCGTCATATACTGCGCCAGGGGGATGTTGTCGTAGCCCATGATGGCGATGTCCTTGGGAATCCGCTTGCGATATTCCAGCAGGATCTGAACGATGCCGTAGGCCAGGTTGTCGGAGGTGGCGAAGACGGCGTCTATATCCCGGTTAAGCAAAATCTTCGCGCCGATGTTGTAGCCCATTTCCGCTTTATTGTACTGTTTTTGTTCGATAATGGAACACCACTTGTCGCCGGAATACCCGCGTTCCTTGATTCCGATCCGAAACCCCTCGAACCGGTTCTGAAGGGAACGGTTGAACAGGGGCTCGCTGGCGAAGCATATCTTTTTTTCGCTGATATCCAGCAGATGGGACGCGGCGATCTTACCGCCCTCGATATTGTTGACCTCGACGGAGGGGATCGCGCTTTCCCCGCCGGCCGACAGGCCGCCGCTTACGTTGTCATCCATCACGATAATGTTCTTTTCGTGATACCTGACATCCCGGTAGACGGAAGGATCGACCAGGCCGTAGCCGACGATGATCCCGGAGACGTTCTGCTCGATTAGGGCCTTAATATACTTTCTCTCCAGTTCGGGGTCGTAATCCGTGCTGCACAGAAACATCACGTAGCCGTTTCCCTTGAGAAAGAATTCCGTTTCCCGGATCATCTGGGAATAATATCCGCTGTCAATGCTGGGAATGATCATCCCGATGGTGTTGGTGCGCCGCGTTTTCAGGGATTTCGCGCTGGCGTTCTGGATGTAGCCCAATTTTTCGATGGCGTCGGTCACCTTTTTCCTGACCTGGGGCGAGATGGCCGCGGATTGATTGATCACATAGGAGACGGTCGCCTGGGAAACCTGCGCCGCGTTGGCAACGTCTTTCATAGTAGGAGGTTTATTCACAGGGGAAAGCCTTTCTTTGTCCGGTTTTATTGCCTTTATGATAACCCTATTCGCCGGTCATGGCAACGATTTTTTTCAGGCCGCCGGCAAATGCGGCCGGAAGCGTTCGGCAACTCCGTGAGCAAATCTTTGGGATAGCCGCAGTGAGCCGCCAGGGGTAATTATAGTAACACCTCTGTATTTTGAAGAGTACCCTCGGAAAGTCGAAAACCGCATAAGAGCTGTCATTCTGAGCGTAAGCGAAGAATCTTTCCCCCATATTACGGCGTCATTTTAGCATAAAGACCCTTCGCTCCGCTCAGGGTGACAACTGGTATTTATTGGCTTCCAA
>Ga0209629_10002013_pt1 | contig 13471 bp, 12 predicted proteins | sample TergutCu122P5_FD_187286 | JGI IMG/M metagenome (GOLD analysis project Ga0209629, IMG submission 187286) | Cubitermes ugandensis P5 segment gut microbial communities from Kakamega Forest, Kenya - Cu122 P5 (SPAdes) (version 2) | ecosystem: Host-associated > Arthropoda: Insects > Digestive system... | reverse complement strand
CTGTGGATGGGCGGCGCCCCTACAAATGGGTTCGGACGTAGGGGCAAATAATTATTTGCCCCTACATAATTCCCCGGGAAAGAGCACTCACAAACACCAACCACCAGCACTAACCGCCAACCACTAACCACCAGCACCATTCACCAATCACCAAAAAATCCCGCCATCGGCGGGATTTGTTATTTACGTTTCGCGATTTTATTCACGTAATTGTCGTCGCCCGCGTGGCACAACAGGATTATCAAATCCACCAGCGCCCAAATTCCAGTAACAATCAGCCCGACAAACGTAATGCCCAGTATCAGCATGACAATCGCGCTGGCCGTCTGACGCAAATAGAACCGGTGCGCGCCAAACGCGCCCAGGAACAGGCACAGCAGGAACGCAACCAGCCATTGTTTTTCACCCGCGCCGCCCTTGCCCCGATTCGGCGCGCCGCAATGCGGGCATTTTTCTGCCGATTCGCTGTATTTCTTTCCGCATTCATAGCAGTAAATCATCGCCATAGGAAAAGCTCCTTAATTTGTTTAGGTTCAATCTAGCATAAAAATCCGCAGAATTCAAGGGAATTTTGTTCGCGAGACAGAAAACGTTCCTACCGCGCCAGGCTTGATTATCTTTTTATTCTCAATTATTATTAGAACAGAGTCCTAGGAATCAGGGCCCTGCAAAATAGGAGAGAGAAAATGAACCACGACGATGTGTGGAACGCCATAGAGCGTTTCGCGGGAGAGCACAACATGTCTTGCTCGCGGCTGGCCCGTCAAAGCGGCCTGGATGCCACGACATTCAACCGCAGCAAGAGATGGTCCAAGGAAGGCAAAAACAGATGGCCGTCAATGCAGTCAATATCCAAGATATTGTCGGCGACAGGCGAAAGCATAGACGGATTCGTCAAATATTTGCCGAAAAAGTGAAAAAATCCCCCGAACCGGGGGATTTTTAATTGTCATTCTGTCCGACAAGGCAGAGTTTCTTAGACAAACTTCTAAAAGAAGGTTGTCACTCCCGCGCAGGCGGGAGCGGGGCTATAAAATTACAGTGACTAAAATTTGGTAAATAGTTGTCTTTCTGCTTTCGTATCGTTCACGATATTTTTAGGCTTTTGATGGTTTAAAGCCCTATTCCCGCCTACGCGGGAATGACAAGGCCTACCTTATCTCAAACTCTGCATTTACGGTGACCGATATGTCGGAATCGGACGAGAACAGCTCTGGCGCGGCCAGGGCCTTGGCCGCAACGGATTCTTCATACAACGCGGCGCGCATCATTACCGGACGAACGTTGTTGTCTTCTGTCGTCCGATAGAACTGCGCGGACATCATCTTGCCCACGCGGCCGCCGCCGGCGGATGCCAGCGCCGCCGCCTTGTCCCGCGCATTTTCGGCCGCGGATTTTATGCAGTCTTCCAATGCGGATTTCAGCGTTTCGGGCGCGGCGAACATGCGCAGTCCCTGGATCTCTGTATTCTTGGAATCGCCGGCCACGCCCAGAATCGTTTCAATCGTCGCGCGGTTTTTGGATGAAATGTCCAGGTCTATGCTGGTCTCGGTACCGATCGTCACGTATTTCTTTTCGCTTTCCGACCATTCGCGCTTTTCGGATGAATTAAAGCCGGTGGTGTTCAGCTTCATAGTGTCGTCGGAAATATTTTTTACCCGGGCCACCAGCGCGTCATAGGACGCGCGCGCCAGGCGATTGGATTCGGCCGCGTTTTTATTCACCGCGCGAAAGCGCAGGGTGACGGCGGTGGTGTCCTTTGCCACCGTGCTCAGGCATTCGCCGGAAACGGACACCTTGCGTATCGGCGCCGCAACGTCGCGCAAGGCAAGATACAGCCCGGTTCCTATGAGTATGGCGGCGGCGGCGATAATAATTCCCCGCGTCGTCGGTTTTGATGAATTTGTTTTATCCGGCATGATTTCCCCCCTTTTTTTTGGATTATGGCATGAGTTTTTAAAATAGTAAAGAAGAGAATGTGCCTCTTCATCTGAATGAGAGTGTCACTCCGGCGCAGGCCGGAGCGGGACTTCAAAATATCAGACTATAAGTAAATCTAAACTTTACGAAAGTAAAATGAGATTATGTAGGGGCAAATAATTATTTGCCCCTACAATGTTATAGACTCGCTCCGGCCATCCCCACCCGCCGCAATCAAAAAAGATTGCGGTGGGGCCCGGGTCGCCGGAGTGACACCTTTCGTCTTTGCGCATTGTTTTCACCGTGCGGATATGGTATAATTTAAGGCAAGTTCTTAATAAAATATTTTGGCGAGGCAAAACCCCAAAAAGAAGAAATTTTTGACAGCAAAAAAGACATTGGATTCTTGCCATCCCGGATACAGCCTGTGCCGCGGCAATTTGATCTATACAGCAGCATCAACATGGGAAACATCATTCACATTAAGCCGGGCCAACTGCACGTTTCACAGCTGGGCAAGTTCAACAGTTCCGAAACTGTCCGAAAATTAATCATAAAAATTGATGATGATTTTTACGAAAACGATTTCAAGCTGACGACGGATAACCTGGGTTTTTTCACCAAAGCGGTAAAGGAAGAGCTGGCCCGGGCACACGGATAAACACAGCATCAAACCGCGACAATAAAAATCCCCGCCCGATCCGCCGCGGCTATAACCTGGTCGCGGTCTATTGCAAAGCATGTTCCCGCATTAACGACAATTCCGCGCAAATTCGCGGCCGCGACATCGGCGACCGTATCAGCCCCGATCGCCGGTATGTCTATGCGCAGATCTTGCCCGGGCTTGGTCATTTTCGCAAACACGCCTGATGGCTTCTTGTTTTTTCGCCCACGCCGGATTTCAATCACGCGCTTTAACATGTTCGCGGTGCCCTCTGCCGCCTCTACGGCCAGCACGGCGCGGTCAACGACCACGCTCTGGCCAATGTCCGCCGCGCCGATTGCGACCGATGCGGCGATGGCGCGTTCGGTTGTTTTCTTATCCGCCGCCGTCGGACGGGCGCGTGTCTGAATGCCGGGCGCAAAGACCAGATCCGGGCATAAATCCTGGGCCGCAAGTATTTTAAACCCTTTGGATTCTATGCCGTCTATAAACGCGGCCGCCATATTGTCATATCCGCTTTGATTTTTCAAAACCCGCGCCAGCACGGATACTGACCATAAATCCGGCCGGATGTCGGATAAATTCGGATGCCCCAACGCGCCGACGAATATCAGATTTTTAATCCCGCGCTTTCTGCATTCGCGCGCCGCCGTGCCGCCGGCGCCCAGGCGCACGACCAGATCGGGCTTTAACGCCGGGTCGTAAAAATTCTTTAATCCGATCACAAAAACGTCGTATCCCCGCGCGCGCAGAGAATCGCGCGCCAGAAACGGCAGACGCAGCGCCCCAGAGAATAACGCTATTTTTTTATCATGCGTTTTTTCAGTTCTTAACATAATCTTAATATAGGGCTAAATCTTGATTGAATCAAGTCAGTTTTTAGGATATAATGTAGCAAATGAAATTAAAAATCGTTTATCTATGCTGTGTGCTGTGTGCCGTGTGCTTTGCGCCTACGGCGCGGGCGGGCTATGACAACCAGCGTTTCGTGTGGGAGGTTACCCAAGGCCTGGACATAGTTTCCGTTGACACATACATAAACACTTACGACGACCGGGATTACACCGGCGGCGCGCTGGCCCGCGAAGTATACAGCGCGTCGGACCTGGCCAACTGTCCACGGGTTGCCGGCTGTCTCCAAAACGACTGCTGCCAGAAAAAGGCCGCAACCGCGGTTATCGCGGCCCAGAACGCCGCCCCGGAACCGGAAACCGATTACGACCTGTTTATTCCGACGGACATGTATATCCGCATGGGACTGGGATACAACATCGGATTCCTGACCAGCAGCGCGCGCTATGGCGGATTGCCCGATGCCACCGCCGCATCCGCAACGACATGGAATTCGCAATTTGGGCTGGGCTGGAACATATCCGCATTCACGCGCGCCGAAATGGACATTCAAATCCGCAATTTCCGGTTTGAAAACGCGCCCTGGTCCGCCTATGACTTGCGCGCGCGGTCGCAGTCGGTCGGCGCGAACATATACTTTGACCTGATTCGGCGGTATGAACGGACAGGCGATCTGACAACGCGCAGCAAATTTGTTCCGTTTATCGGCCTGGGCATTTCCGCCGGGGCGATTGACTTTGACGATGCCGGCGTTATACCGATCGGCTTTGCGGACGGCGTCCGTTCGGCATTTGTGGCGCCGCGCGCGACCATCGGCGTATCGTTCGCGCTGACCAACCTGGTGAACCTGGACATCGCGTATCAGTATGAATTGATGCTGTCCAACGGCTTTGGGTGGGAGTCCAAGAACGGCGCAACCAGCATCAGCGACATATTCGCAAGCCTCAGGATAAACTTTTAACAAACCAACGAACAGTTAACAATGACCATTAACAAGAAACTTTTTTCAGGAATCAAGGTTGCAGCATTGGCGATCGGGTCGTTGTTCGTTGCTTATAACTCCTCGCTCGCCAAACCCCTGGACATGCCGGGCCAGATGATTTATACCGTCCAGCCGGGCGCGACGGCCGCCGGCGCGAATGACAAAGATTCCTATGCGCGGTCGCACCGGTTCTATATCGGCGCGAACTTTAACTATTCCATATGGGAAAAGATGATAGATCGGCCGCTGCTGCTGGACGGGCGGAACGACGCTACGTTTGACGTGATGGCCGGGGTGCGCGTTTACGACTGGCTGCGGGCCGAGGCGAACTATTACCGCCTGCGGACGGATCTGGCCGGCGACCGCCTGTATATAACCGGAAACACGGCGTTTTTGAATTTGATCGTTGACGCGCGCATAGGCAGCTTATACCGGTTCATGTCGCGCCAATGGTTTGTTCCCTATGTCGGCGTGGGCGCGGGCGTATCGTTTAACGATCTGAACGCGGACTCGCCGTGGCTGTATCCAAAGATGGATCGCGGCATGTCGTTCGTATGGGCAGCGATGGCGGGCGTGGCGATAGAGTTCAACGACTGGTTCGCTCTGGACTTTGGATACAGATACATGTATATGGCGGCGCCGCACATCCACGCGACGGTCAGCGTATTGGACTATGAATTGGACGACCTGGCGCCCGTATCGCATCAGTTCAGGGCCGGCGTTAGAATTAGCTTTTAGTATCTAGTCGGTGGTCGTTGGTCGTTAGTCGGTGGTCGTTTGCTGTGAGTATTTGTAGGGACGAATGTAAATTCGCCCCTACACTAACGACCAACGACTAACGACTACCGACCACCGACTAACGACCAACGACCAACGGCCAATGACTACTTGTCCCTTTTTTGGAAAATGCGGCGGGTGCAAGTTTGATATTGCGTCCCCGGACTATCGCCGCCAAAAATCCGAACTATTAAAGGATTTGCCAGCGCATGATGCGCCCCTCTGGCTGGATGAAAATAATGACGGGCGGGCTTGCCACGCCGTAGCGAAGCGAAGGCGGGCCGATTTCTCGTTCACAGACGGACGCATCGGATTCTTTGCGCATCGGTCCCGGGATATTGTGCCGGTTGACGCATGCCCCCTGCTCTCGCCCGCGCTGAACCGCACGTTGAATCAATTGCGGAAAATACCTTTGCCGGGCAGCGGCGGAATACTGGTCACCGAATGCGCGAATGGAACGGATATAAATATCACTGCCGCGGCAAAGTATTACCCGGCCGGATTCGCGGCCGCGTGCGCGGCAACCGATGCCATACGCGTTACTTGGAATGACAAAGTCGTCTTGGGGCGCGAACAGCCGTTCATTGAATTTGCCGGCATCCGCGCGGATTATCCGCCGAACGCGTTCTTGCAGCCGTCGGTCGCCGGGGAAACCGCATTGCGCGAATTGATTGGCGCGGGGCTATCGCTGAACGGCCGCCAGCCGACCGGTTTAAAAACCGCCGATCTCTTTTGCGGACTGGGCGCGTTCGCGTTGCCGTTCGGCGCAGACGGATACGATAACTTTGCGCCGGGCATACAATCCCTGCGCGCGGCGGGCGGAAACGCATTATTACGAGATTTGTTAAAAAATCCCCTGTCCGCGCGCGAGCTGGCAAGATATCGGCGGATCATCCTGGACCCACCCCGAATCGGCGCGATGGCCCAGTGCCGCAAAATTGCGCGGACAGAGAACTGCCGCCTATGCTATGTCTCTTGCAATCCCGCGACATTTTTGCGCGACGCCAAAATTCTGGGATCGGGCGGGCTGCGCCTGACCAAGCTGACGCCCGTGGATCAATTTATGGGCAGCGGGCATTGGGAACTGGTTGGAATATTTTCTTTTCCCGCTTGTTAAAGGGGGAATCGCGCTCATTAACAAAAATTCCCCCTCTAACGAGGGGGAATTCCGAATGCCGCCAAAAGGAAGGAAAGGAGAAGTTAGGCGATCACTCTGAACTGTAAAAAGGTGCGCAACGGGATAGAGGAGAGAGAATGTAGGAGGGAGTCTATCCCGCCGCGCGTGTCAATTGGCAATTGCCCTTTGACAACCACAATATAGCACACGAATATCATTTGTCAAGCGTTAATTGGCAAAAATTTTAATGGTCAAAGATTTTGATGCGACGATGTTACTGAAACAATCAGCTGCCCATCATAAAAGCCAGTAGAAACAAACTGATATCATTCGTGCCCCCAGGGTGATGGTTTTTCCTGCCCCGCGGGCGCTTCTCCTGCCCCCGCTTGCGGGGGCGGAATAGAACTTGTTAGCGAGTCTCGCCGATTTAAGATTTAAGATTTACGGATTTAAGATTTGGGTTTTCCCGAAAGTGAGCGCTTTTTCCTGCCCCAAGAGTGAGAGCTTCTCCTGCCCCCACCCGGGCCCCGCCGAAAACGAAGTTTTCGGTGGGTGGGTTAGGGGGCAGGGGAAGCTCTCACCAATCACCAGCACAAGCCACCAGCACCCAATAAAAAATCGCCTTGCGGCGATTTTTTATTTACATTCCGACGATGATCCGCCCGCGGCGCGCAGATCCGCGCACGCGCGCTGCAACGCCGTCTGGGCCGACGCGTATGCCGCGCGCTCTTCCGGCGACATTTGGGAATACAGCAATTTTTCCGTTTCGCCTTTGCGCTCTAAATCTTTTTGGCCCTCTACAGAACCGCCTATCAGGCGATTCCCGAACAGCTCCATCGCGCCAACGCCAACCGCCGCGCCGCCGACCGCCCCCGCGACGGTGCCCCATGTCCGCTTGGTCTTTTTCGCGTCCAAAATCGTTTTTTCAACCGCCTTGGCATCCAGCCAGCCGCCGCAAGTCGCGTTTTGCCCGACCATGAACCAGCGCGGCTTCATCCCGCCGGTTTGGACATGCGGATCGTCGGAAACCATGTCCACGCGAACCCAGCACGCGTTGTTATCCGGATCCCGCGTATCTTCATTCAGCGTCGCATAGTCCGCGCCGCCCGCATTCCGCGCGGCCCAGACGAACACATTGTTCCGCCCGCTGCCGCCCGCAGCGATGCAATCGTCGCGCGCCACGTTTCCGGATGAATTGGAATCATCGCCGCCCGGGCCGGGTTGGGCCATATCGCCGGGCCGGGGAATTTGCATCAAACTGGCCGGCCGCGCAATGCCGCCGGGATCAACGCCGATGGGTGCGGGGCGATTTCCCGCGGATCCGGCAACACCCCCGGATTGCGGCGGTTGGACCGGCGCGCCAACATCAGGCCGGCTGGCCGGACCGGGCCCGCCGGACAGAAAGAAAGTATCGCCCCAGTCGGCGACCTTGGTCCCCGCAACGGAACAGTTCAGGTCTTCAAAGCCGTATCTGATCTGGTTTTTCTTGATGATATTCGCGGTGACGATTCCGCCGACGGTGCCCAGCGCCACGCCCGCAATAGAATCTGACGCAAGGCGCGAAGTATTAAACCCGCCGGATGCGTTTTTCCAAACCGATGCTTTTTCGCCGGCATGCGCGTTGCGGATTGCGGCGACTTTATCCGCCGCCGCGGTTACCGCGGCATTGGCCGCATTGCGCTTTTCCAGTTGCATCGCCGCGGCGCGCTGTTCTGTTTGCAGCGCCGCATCGCGTTCCGTGCGGGCGCCGGGCGCGGGGGGCGTTACTGACGGCACGGGTTCGCAATACCATGTGTCGTCTTCGTTCACCCAGTGATAACCATCCTTGCATTTAAATCCAAAACATTCCGATGATGTTTCCCCATAGTAAAGTTCCGCCCTATTGTAAAAATCTATCCCAGTATGATCAACGTGACCAAACGGTTTAATTTCTGCCGTTTCTTTACACGCCGGAATACATCTCGTTTTTGTTCTATCGCCATACATCGGGGTTCCATCGCTTGCTTTTGGACAATCCTTGCATTGGCCATTAGACAAGAATTGGTAAACCGAGGTGCAAGTTTTTGCAGCGGGCTTTGGCGGTGCAGGCTTTGCGACATTATCCGTTGTCACGTTTGTAGGTTTCGGCTGCGTGGGTTTTGCGGCAGAGGTAACACACTGCCCATTGCTGAGCTCTTTGTTCCTGTCCTTGCAAACTACATACCATATACTATTTTTACTATCCTGTATGCATTCTTGAATATTCTTGTCAATCCATTGCTCGCAACTTTCTTTCGTTCCTAACTCAGGCGCTGCTGCAACCGAAGCAACGCATTGTCCATTGCGGAGTTCTTTGTTCCTATCCTTGCAAACCACATACCATATATTTGCATTATCTTTTATGCATTCTTGAATATTCTTGTCAATCCATTGTTCGCAGCTTTCTTTCGTCCCCAGTTCTGGTGCGGCAACCGCGGGTGCGACAGAGCCAACGCATTGTCCATTGCGAAGCTCTTTGTTCTTGTCCTTGCAAACTACATACCATATACTATTTTTACTATCCTGTATGCATTCTTGAGTGTTCTTGTCAATCCATTGCTCGCAGCTTTCTTTCGTCCCCAGTTCTGGCGCGGCGAACACGGGCAAGACAAAAAACGCGAACGCGAATATGCCGATTAATTTTGAAATTTTCATGTCCTTTCCTTTAATAATAACTCTACGGCCCGGGGGGGCGACCGCCGTTGTTGCGGACAAGGCGGGGATAGGTGGGCGGGCAAATCGGGGCCAAATATTTTTTGCCCTGTAAAATTGCCCCATTAATATGCTTGCTTTCCCGAAAAACCATTGTATAATGCGCGGGCTAAATAGTGGATTGGGTCCCCGGATATTTCCTGGATGCGCTATCCCCGCCCAACAAAATCTTGCGATTTTGTTTGGACCCGGGTTCCGCGCACTGCGGAAATTCCGGGGATGACGCATAATGTAAAGGAGCAATTAAAATGAAGAAAGACATTCATCCGAAATATCACGAAATCAACGTCACAATGACGGACGGCAAGACCGTGAAAATGTATTCGTCTGTTAAAAAAGACCTGGTGCTGTCCACCGACAACCTGAACCATTCCGCCTGGACGGGGCAGCGGACCGCCGAAAACAAGGGCCAGCGCGCCGCGGATTTCAAGAAAAAATTCAGCGGATTTAAGTTTTAATAGTCAAATTGACATTAAATGTCATCCCGCGGGGCGTCCGAAATACGCGCAAAGCGTATGAGGCGCAACCGCGGGATCCAAGCATTATTATGGAACGTTTAATCAAAGGCTCTTCGGAATTAAACCAAATGTTCGCCGCGCTGGAACGCACGGCGGCGGGGTTGCGCCGCGATTTCGGAGAAGTTGAAAACCTGCAGCAATCCATACGCGGCGCGTCCGATTTTGTGGCCAAGGCCGCCGCGCGCATAGAAGAAATGATTCTATCCGACCTTTCGCTGGTTCGGCCGAATGCGGGAATTCTGACGCCGAACGTATCGCGTGACGGCGACGGACGGGATGAATTCGTGCTGGCGCTGTCGGGCGCGGCGAATTTTGTCAGGGGCATTCCGCATTTTGCAATATCGCTGGCGCTGCGGAGCCAGGACGACCCGTCCTCGCTTTGCGATGCCGGGGCCGGAACGAAAATCGCGCTGATCTATTCCCCGATAGACGAGAGGTTGTATTACGCCGAATCCGGCGCGGGCGCATTCGTGTTTTCCGCGTATCACTCCACCCGCATCCGCGTATCGGAACAGAGGGAAGAAAAAGATCTGATGATTGGGTATGATTCATTTGAGACGGCAAACGATCTTAAATCTCAACTCTCAACCCCCCACTCTGCCGGCGTCAGCCGGCTGACCGGCTGTCCCGCATTGGACATCGCGTGGGTGGCGGCCGGCAAATACGATGCGTTTGTGTCCGAACCCTTGGGCTATGCCGAAATCTGCGCTGGCGAGCTGTTGGTGGCCGAGGCAATGGGAAAAATTTGGGAACAGGACGGAAAGCTGTTTGTTACAAACAATAAAATAAATTTATAGAGGGAATGTGCAAAAAAAAGGAAAAAACATGTCAGAATTAAATAATAAATCATGTGAGCCAATTGTTGATTCTAATAGAAAAAGAACCATTAAATGTGGGCCGGGAACAGCATTGCCGAGTGGGCCGGGAACAGCATTGCCGAATAGGTTTGTAGACGGCGCCAATATTTCGCCATGGAGGCAGGCCGCATTTAATCGTCTTAACCGGTCTATGTAACGGTCTTGTTTTTTCCGCGCACCCGTTAACGGAAAATGATCAATAAAAAATCCGGACCGCCGGATTTTTTATTTGCGATTTTGGATTTATGATTTAATATTATTGCGCGGGGGGGTTATGGCGGAACGGTAGACGCGCTGGATTTAGGTTCCAGTGGAGAAATCCGTTAGGGTTCAAGTCCCTATAACCCCACCATCTTTGAAGACGGCCGCATAATATATATCCGTAAGGGCGCGTTGCCACGCGCCGGGGATTATTAAATGAACAATCAAGAAAAACTCTTGAACACTTTTAATTTTATGGAAAAAAGTCAGCAAGAGGTGATTTTCCCATACGAAATAGAAAAGCTTGGCATTAAAATTTCCGTATTTAAAAATGTTTTTTCGCCAAAGTATTTTGGTGATGCCGAGTATTTTGTTCCAACCCTTTTAAGTATATTTGGGCCAAGCATAAAAAGATCTAAATTTTTGGAAATCGGGGCCGGTACCGGATTGATTGCCATAAAGATTGCCCAAGCTGGTGCTAGTGTTACTGCAACCGATATTAACCCCGATGCCATCAAAAATACGCAATTCAATGTAGATAAAAATAAATTGTCTAAAAAGGTAACGGTAAAGTATGGCGATATATTTGGCGCGGTGCCGGGTCAGAAATTTGATATTATTTTCTGGAATGTTCCGTTCGGCTATTGGGATGAATCTGCAAAGGATAATCCGGACATATCAAATATAAAGGAACTGGCAAAGGCTGGTTTTGATCCGAAATATCAGTATTTATCACGTTATTTAAAGGAAGGCTTTGATTATTTGAATCCAAGCGGGCGTCTATTGGTTGGATTCGGTCCGGATTGCGGCCAAGAAGGCATAATGGACGATATCGCCGCCGGGTTGAAATTAAAAAAGGTTATTTTAAGGGAAGGACATATTTTAGATGGCGGAGATACGGAACATCTCCAGATATTGGAATTTAAAAAAGCCGGAAAATCAAACTAAAAAGATACGGTTTGTTAAAAATATGATGCAATAGATGCGAAAATGCGCCGAAAATGGCGTATTTTTCGCAGAATTGCGCGCAGTGCGGCCGAAAAAATTTCATAAAGAATTTTATTTTTCCACTTGACTTTTCTGAAAAAACTCTCTATATTATGTGGGCTCAAAGTTGAGATAGGAAACTCAACCCCTTGATTTCTCCAAGATTTGATGTTCCGCGGCGATTCGTAATCTGATTCGGATTATGAAATTCAAAGGGGAACTTTCACCAAATTTTGGCACATTGTGAATAAAGCAGCTCATCAAGAACGTGACGCGAAACGCGTTACGCGTGACGCGCAAGATAAAATTTTTTGTTTTACGCATCACGCATCACGCATCACGCATCACGTATAGAAGGGATGTGCAGACAGTTAAAGTGGGATTTATCCAAACTTTGACGTATGTCATAGTGCACATCTTAAGATAGGTAGTAGGTTACATAGTAATCTCCTAAATTCCTATCTTGCGAAAATATGTAAAGACGAACTGACATTAAATGTAGGGGCGTATCGCATACGCCCAGTTTGGGCGCAATCATGCGCCCCTACATAACTTAGTCAGTGTTGTTTTAGTGCACAGGCAAACAAACCAAGTTTTTCTAAAACTTGAGAGTTTGATCCTGGCTCAGAACGAACGCTGGCGGCAGGTCTTAGGCATGCAAGTCAAACGGCATGCTCACAAATTAGTTTATTTGTAGGGGCGCATGATTGCGCCCATAAAATAGGGCACAAAAATGTGCCCCTACGCCAAGTTGAACCGGACTAATTTGTGAGCATGCAGTGGCGCACGGGTGAGTAACGCGTGGGAATATGCCCATTGGTGGGGAATAACGTTTGGAAACGAACGCTAATACCGCATAAGCCGACCAATTAATTTTTTCGCGGATATTCGTAGGGGCGCATGATTGCGCCCAATTGGGCGTATGCAATACGCCCCTACAAAATATTCGCCAGAAAAATTAATTGGTCGGGAAAGATGCAAATCGCCGATGGATTAGCCCGCGTTGGATTAGCTTGTTGGTGGGGTAACGGCCTACCAAGGCGATGATCCATAGCTGGTCTGAGAGGACGATCAGCCACACTGGAACTGAGACACGGTCCAGACTCCTACGGGAGGCAGCAGCTAAGAATATTGGACAATGGGCGAAAGCCTGATCCAGCCATGCCGCGTGAGTGAAGAAGGCCTTCGGGTTGTAAAGCTCTTTTAGTCGTGACGATGATGACGGTAGCGACAGAAAAAGCACCGGCTAACTTCGTGCCAGCAGCCGCGGTAATACGAAGGGTGCAAGCGTTGTTCGGATTTACTGGGCGTAAAGCGTCCGTAGGTGGTGATTTAAGTCAGGGGTGAAATCCCGGGGCCTAACCCCGGAACTGCCTTTGATACTGGGTCGCTAGAGCACGGAAGAGGAAGATGGAACGACTGGTGTAGGGGTGAAATCCGTAGATATCAGTCAGAACACCAATGGCGAAGGCAGTCTTCTGGTCCGTTGCTGACACTGATGGACGAAAGCGTGGGGAGCAAACAGAATTAGATACTCTGGTAGTCCACGCCCTAAACGATGCATGCTTGTTGTTGATTTCCTTCGGGGGACCAGTGACGAAGCTAACGCGTTAAGCATGCCGCCTGGGGAGTACGGTCGCAAGATTAAAACTTAAAGGAATTGACGGGGACCCGCACAAGCGGTGGAGTATGTTGTTTAATTCGATGCTACGCGAGAAACCTTACCGACCCTTGACATGTCGCACGCGATTTCCAGAGATGGATTTCTTCAATTCGGTTGGTGCGAACACAGATGCTGCATGGCTGTCGTCAGCTCGTGTCGTGAGATGTTAGGTTAAGTCCTGCAACGAGCGCAACCCACGCCCT
>Ga0209629_10002012_pt1 | contig 13478 bp, 13 predicted proteins | sample TergutCu122P5_FD_187286 | JGI IMG/M metagenome (GOLD analysis project Ga0209629, IMG submission 187286) | Cubitermes ugandensis P5 segment gut microbial communities from Kakamega Forest, Kenya - Cu122 P5 (SPAdes) (version 2) | ecosystem: Host-associated > Arthropoda: Insects > Digestive system... | reverse complement strand
CTCAATTTGCAATCCGGTTTGACTTTGTCAAACTTTCGGGATGCCAGGGTGGGTTTGAACTCCGAAACCAGATACGCCACTGCAAGACAGTTTGTATTAAAAGAAACCTTTATTTAATAAATTACAACCGTATGAGAACACAGTGAACTACAAAAGGAAATCGAGATGCCGGTTCTTCTTGCTCACGCGATCGAGGACTTCACCGATATCTTCGGAATTTCGGGGGGGGGTTTGAACACCCCAAACCACCCCCCTCGGTACGCCACTGTATTTGCCCACATACTAAGTCTTAGTCTATGTGTCTTACCTACACTGCAAGGACAGTTCCAGCAACAAGCGGTACAACATGCACATATTCACCCACTGCTAATAAAGATGGAGAATGATACTTTGAAGACAAGCTTCCTCTGCAGCTATTCACATGACATGCATGCAATCATGCATTTTAAGGCGATATTGAAATAATCATTAATACTGTCTGTGATATTATATACTTACACAGGACCTATAAATGCATCACCCTGGCATAAGCAGTTAAATAATAAAAGTTTGTAACATTTAAAACTATATTTTTATAGCTTCCTCTGTGTTTATTTATACTTTCTATTGTATCTATGTTGTATTCTCATCTTAATTGTGTGGTCTAAAAAATCTCTATTTTATATGTGATCTGGAATGATGGCAGTCTGCTGAAACATATTGGACCCTTATTTAATAAACGTTTTAACAGTGTACTAGTTTGTATTTCTTGTAATATTATTGTTTGTAAAAATTTCTGAAATAGCAAAACTTGCATAAACTGCTACAGATACGAAAGCAGAAAAATGAAATAAATTGTTCAGCACTGAGGCAGACAGCATTCTATAATTAGAACAACATCCATGCAAGAGCCACATAAAATTAACTGGCAAGTGGCATGTTGCCCCTCGGCCATGTGTTTGAGACCCCCCTTGTAGACACTGAAATATAGGTGATCTTCACCAATAACAGTATAGAAAATCCTGGTAAATACATGTGAAGTATACTTCTCATCAAACAGTACACAGAGATAGGTCTTGATAGTAGTGAAAAATGAAATTAATCATCATTAATTTCAACAAAATTTTGTTAAAGCAACAAAATGTTTAAAACTGCTGGAAATGTCTTTGAGATCTGAAATTCAGAGATCCCAACCACAACTGCTATCTTTGGCACAGACATTTCCATACTGCCTTACAAATGTTAGTGGTCATCACCAATACAGTCAACTAAAAGTCAGTCATTAGGATTCAAATCAAAGTCACATATAGTTACCTATGAGTGTGGTTTTCACAAAATGCTTTTACATGACTGTCAAATGAAATACTCTCCAGTAAGAAGGAATATGGACTAGACATATGCAAAGAAGATGGAGGAGGTAGGTGGAGAGTATTGGGTACAGCAACTATTAAAAATCACAAATACCTATGCTATAGTTTCACAAGAAATAAAAAAATATCACAATTGTATGCAAGTCTATAGTTGTTGTGAATAAGTGACAAGCATCACCACCTTAATGCTGATTTCAAACATGGTGCCCCAGTACATTTTACATCATATCCATATTCTTCTTACAAGTCAGGTTTGGGAGACTGGATTTGTGTCATCTGTCTATTGAACTGATAATTTTAGTAACTATTTACTGTAATACAGGGTCTTTTTCTAGCAGTTGGTAGTTACTTAGACCATAAAGAAATTTCCTTCTGTGTTAAATGCACAGGCCCAGTTCTGTATTTATAAAATCAATCACTAGATATTATTCTGCTAGATGTCACTAATTTGCACCATTTTTCTCCAGAGTCAACTTTAATTTCACCCTCTCCCCCACATGTAGACAGTACACTGTCTTGAAACACTCATACTGAACAAATTGCACTTAAATTAAATGCAGCTTGCTAGGCAACGAGATCAATTAAGCCCTCTACACCACAGAAAAGAATGAAGATGGTTTACTATGCCCCATTGCATAATGATGTATGGATTAATCTTTGGGGGAACTTTTCACATAGTGAAAAAAATTTGTAAAATGCAAAGAACATGTTTCAAATGATTATAGGATGCAGAATTAGAGACTCATGTAGATATCTATTTAAGAATTTAAAACTTCTACCTCTTCAATCACAATTGACACTATCACTTCTCTCTTTTGTAGTTAACAACAAAAACAAATTCAAACTAGACTGTAATATTTTAAACACAAGAATTGAACAAAAATATAACTCTCACCATCCTTCACCATAGTTATCACTATGTCAGAAAGGGGTCTACTCGCTTGGCATAAAGTTGTTTAACAGTTTCCCACAAGTATAAAATAATTAAGCGATAAACCTAGACAATTCAAATCGGTCCGAAATAATTATTTGCATGCTCTTTCCTTCTACTCTATTGGTGAATACTTATAAATTATGCTAAAGCAGTTTTAAGCTAATTTTATTGTACTAGCAACTACTGACGGATGTAATATTTTCTTGGCTTGTTCTGTATCCTAATTGTTAACCTGTTTTGATTCACAGAATAAAAATAAAGTCAAATTCCAAATTATGCCAGCATTTATAATTTATATCGTGTGCTAAATAAAATGCGGGTTACTTCTGTTTGTTGATTAATCACCAGCACATGATTAAATTAATTTCTGCTATACTTCATTTCTTTTACTTTTCCTGTCTTATGTGCAAACCCTTCAGGACTCTGTTCTCACACACCCCACTGTTCCGTCGGTGACATGAAAACGTTTCACACGCATTAAATATAATAACGATATAGACACGTAAAGCAAATGGTGTGGACAAACACGCTGATACATAGAGCACCTTCGGGAATTAATGTATATTGCGGTGTGTTTGGATGAGTCCGTCTGCTCATTAAAAATCGCGCTAACCTCCACGCCGTTTTAAATACGCGGTGGGGGTTGTATTTCTTCTCCGTGATAAGTATCACCACCGATTATATATCACAGGTTTACAACGGAACCAATGAAAACCATGAATGAAAACGGTCAGGAAGGGTGGTTCGCAGGTTACTGATCTGTGGGGAGGACTATGTACATAAAGAATTGGCGGGTTTACTCTATACTAGATGATCTGTGGGTTTACTGGTATTTTGGCGCCAGAAGAATAACACAGTGTTTAGGTGAAGTTAAACGTAACGGCAGGTGAAGGATTTGTTGGTGGTTTATATATTTTGTACTGGCTGAAGTCATTCGTCATGCCATCGGAAAGTGCTGCAATCCTACGTTTTGTAAAACTGACAGAGAAAGCTCTAACACCAAAGAAGGGAACACCAAAAGCTGCCGGTTTCGATTTAAGAAGGTAGACAGAATTCAAGGTTTTGAATTAATAAATAAGGTTTTGTGTTTTTGTAAGTAAACATTCTCAAACACATTTTACAATTCGTGAACTTAACCTCATCCCTTTTTTCAAGGTACGAACTTTGGTACTTAGAATGCAAATGATTTACCTTTAAAACTTGTACGTTTATTTATTTAGTGCATATGATGCGACGGTACCAGCAAGAGGGAAAGAGTTAATAAACACAGACTTGCAAATAAAACTTCCACCGGGATGTTATGGCCGAATTGCACCCCGTTCAGGATTGGCAGTGCATCACCATATCGATGTAGGAGGTTGGTGTAAATAAGGAAGAGCATATGCTTCATATTCAAGTTTTACTGTTTGTTAAAATAAACATGTAATACAGGGAGTATATTTTAGCTCTAGATTGTTCACCACAGAGCATACAATATCATTGCTGCTTAGCAGCAATGATACCCTTGACGCATTCTGTATCCAATGGTTGTTTGACCTGTATTATGGATTTATTTGAATATGAAATAAATTACAATTACAATTACAACCAGTGATGGTGTAGGATCAACAGTGCTCACTCTGTTGATAAAAAATATGCTCTGTAGTATTAGATGTTGCCCGCCGATAATTAGCCAAGTGGTTAGGGTTGTGTGCAGTCTTCTACTACTATGGCTGATCCATGCTAGCATGTGAAACTTGGATTAAAGCTGTGAGGCCCAGGTAGTCAGAAAAATGTCACAAAAATGATATTAAAAAAAAACAGTTTACTGTTGTAGATAATTCTATTTGTATGTGGTAGTTGCATCCAACAGTTCTGCTTTAACCCAATTTTAATGTTCCCTTGGCAATGAACTGCTAAAACATTTACCTCATTTGTGTCAGGACCCCTTCCTCTTCCACAGTGAGTGGTATTCTTGTGTAGATCATTGATACTCTCTGCTGCTGAAGATGTGAACGTATCTATGACTTATCTGTGTCTGTCTGTAGATAACAATTTTCCAGTGTTAAGCTGTTCACTGATTCTCAATTGCTTTTTGCCATATTTGCTAGTGATAATTTGTGAATATGTGTGTATGTATGTATGTTTGAATTTCTCCAGGAGCATGGATTTCTGTCTTTTGTGAGTGTTGTGTGTTGTCAGGTAGAGGACTGTGTGTTGGACTGATCACTCATCTAGAGGAGTCCTACCAAATGTGGTGTGCCTAACAGAGTGTGATCATGAAGCCTCAATAATGAGGAGGCCCTGGCCCACTAGGGGCTATAGTGTCATGAAAAAAAAAGTACATATATTTTGCCTTCCAAAAACTTTCTACCTTTATACACTTACATGACACGAGACCTGTTTTCCACAATAGAATTTTAGAATGCAAATTGGAAAATGGAGTTTGAATTAAGGAGTTCAATTAAGGATAAGAGTGCAAGAACTACACCTCTGCTCCTCCATATGCCTGCATGAGATGTTGCTAATTTCCAGTTTTGTATCTTTCTAGTTGTAGTGAGGTATTCAGTTTCCATCAGACACAAATAGTGTATATTACACTCTTTATTTTGTCATCTTCAGGCCAACAGCATTAAATTCATAAACAGTTCTGTATACAATGATGTTAAAGTACAGTACTTTTTTTGAACTTTATGCTTTTGGCCTGAAGATGACCATTTTAGGTTGAAACATGTTGCCAAAATAAATAATATGGTATACACTAGTTGTGCAGTTGAATTCTTCAGTATTCTAATATACACAATGGGATGATAAACATAAAGATTTCTAGTTGTATATTTTTGTTTCATTTTAGTTTTGTGAATAGTTAATTTTCTTTATTTTTTACATTTGTTGACTGTGGCATGGAGGTTCACATGGGCATTCAGTTTCTATAACTGTCAACTTGTACGAAGTAATGAAAGGAAATTTGGAAGCGTACCATTAAAATTTGAACATGCAGGTTGCATAGCACATTTAAATTCAGTATTAATTCCACAGCAGAATTGTTAAAATACTGGAGTTTTAATTTTCTTATTCAGTCTATAAAAAACCAAGTTTTTCCACATAATGGAAATGTTTACACTTCCCTGTGAAAGAAATAAAATACGAAGGTTGATTGATAAGTAAGCTCTCCTACTGAACGGTGTCGCTAGTAGCGGGAGGAAAGAAATGTTTGCGCATGAGTTTGGTGGTCGATACAGCATAGTATATTTGTGCTTAGTTTGAGTTCAATGTTCGAAGCCCTTAATCAGTAGTGTTCATTAGTAATGAGTGCCTCAACCGATTTTTGTATAAAGCAGCGATCGGTTATAGAGTTTTTGACACTAGAAGGTTGCACGCCAATTGAAATTCATAGGCGCAAGAAAGCGGTTTATGGCGATGGTTGTATGGATGTGAAAAATGTCCACAAGTGGGTCCGGTGTGCCAAAAGCTGTTGTTCGAGTGAGATGAGTGTCTTAGATGAGCATAGACCAGGACGACCCATTTCTGTGACTCTTGATGAGAACCAATGCAGAGTGAATGCCATGATCCAGGAAAGTCGCTGATTTAAGCAGAGAGACATGGCTCTAAAGCTCAATATTAGTCAAGAAAGAGCGTGCCATATCATTGAAATGTTAAACTACAGAAACATTTGCACCAGTTGGGTCCTGAGACAATTAACTGACCCCATGAAGGAACACAGGGAAACTGTTGCTCAAGAACTTCTTAACCGATATCGTCTCGAAGGTGATGATTTCATCAAGAATATTGTCACTGGAGATGAATCCTGGGTTCATCATTATGACCCAGAAAACAAAAGGCAATCCATGGAATATCGTCATCCAGGTTCTCCAAGTGTAAAGAAATTCAAAACTGTTCCATCAGCAAAAAAAGTCATGCTCACCATCTTTTGGTATGCAAGGGGCTTGCTTCACACAGAATTTCTGACTAAAGGATTGACGGTGAATTCCGACAGGTATTATGCAACCTTACGATCACTCAAGCAATGCATCTGCAGAATCAGGCCAGAAAGAAATACGCTTCTTTTGCATTATGACAACGCAAGGCCACATTACAGTGCACAAACTCAGGATTGCATGACAAGCCAGAAATTCACAGTGGTTCCACACCCTCCTTACAGCCCAGATTTGGCACCGTCAGACTTCTGGTTGTTCCCAAAATTGAGGGAGACGTTAAAAGGTCAAAATTTTTCATCGGATGCCGAAGTTGAGGCAGCTGCGTGCAAATGCATCAGCAGCCAGCCAGAAACTTTCTTCATGGACGGAATGAACAAATGGACAGGATGATTGAAAAAATGTGTTGCCGTAAATGTTTACTATGTTGAAAAATAAGTTGACAATGTGTAAGAGAAATAAATTTCTTTAATTCTGATATCACTGTTATTATTTTACATTGTCAGAAACTTATTTTATACAATTGGAGACCTTATCAATCACCTCTTGTAAAATTCTAGAGTGGAAATGTAAGCTATGTCTCTGCTGTCCTTAGTTTTGTTGTAATGTCTCCACAAGAAAGTTACATTTGCAGTGTTGCTCTTGAGCAAGGGTCTATACGTGTGTAGTAGATTAACTTGAGAAATGTTCCACTAAAATGTTAGCCATATTAATTAGTTTTTTTTTATTTTGTTTTTTAAAGCTGGTGTTGTGGATGAAGATTACCGTGGCAACCTCGGTGTGGTTCTCTTCAATCATTCTGACAAGCCATTTAATGTTTCTCGTGGAGACCGCATAGCACAGCTTATTTGTCAACGAATTTGTTATCCTGAACTAGAAGAAGTAAAGGTTGGTATCATACAATTTTATGTATAGCTGATATAGAGCGTGTTGAAATTCCAACTGCAAAATTGGACAGTTCCCAGCTGTAGCTGTGACTTCCTTAGATAACCCTTCCTTGAGCCACTTATATATTTTAGCCCTCGAGGGATACTGTAAAATCACAGTTTCATTGAATATGTATACCAGAAACTTGAAAAGCAATTGGTTGAAAGTTTCATAGAATAAACCATTTCAATACCTAAGAGATAACTTTATGCTGACAAAATTTGAGGCTGTAATAGTGGCCATTGCATGGGTACCTCTCAGTTTTTTCACAATGAAGATTGTTTTCAGCAGTTATTCCCACATGGCATTTACATGCATAACTATACAAATGACACCCTACATGGTGACAGAATAATGGCAGGATCTAAATTCTATGGCTTTTATATATAAAGATTTTAAAATTTCTACATGGATTGCTTTGCATTCATAAATTTGCATGGTGCTTGTTACTTAATGGTCCGGGTATCTTTTCTCTGGCCCATTAAGATGGGAAAGGAGGCACAGTGATGCTACATTTTTGGAATCAGTTATGTTAGAAGGGGGGTACTGTACTGTTCACTGCAAAAACATTTTGTTGTATGTTGCCAGGAATACTGATTTAATTATACACCTGTGCTTGTCTGTACTTAACGGTGCTCTATCATAATTGACATAGCCACTTCATACTGGAAGTGCAGTGAGCTATGTCATTTTTCAGAATAAAAAACATAGTGATTTAGACAGTCACATATGCATTTGTCATAAGCATGGCACTACATGTTATAGCATACATCACAGGGATAGTGATAGTTACTGAACAATAAGGGGACTTATGATTATCAGGGAAGTGATCAAGGTGATTCGAAAGTATGAGTGGAAAAACTGAACAGTGCCAGGCATTAGTCACTTTTATTAACCAACTAATGCACTCAATTAACACAGCCATAGACATTAAAATCTGTGTAGTATAAAAGTCTAAAAGACACACATTAAAATTACTTCAACATGTTTCGGATCACATAGGATCCATCATCAGGGAGTGATAGCCTGTACGTGATTGAAATTACATATGGTGGTTCACATGTGCTTATGTGCGTGATCGGTGTTTGGTGGCATATTCTGGACTGTAATAGAAAGGGAGAGTTAATGGATGTGTCATCAATGTAGTGAAAAAACAGATGGGAATGAGAAATACGAAATAAATATGGACTGACCCTGTGGTGTGTGTTTGCACTGCGTCGGGCTGAGAACTGCTGTGTAGAGGAGTGGTCAGTAAGTCACGTGGTATGATTGCTAAATCGAATAATGGATTGGTATCCGCGACCTGCTGTTCAGGGATCACTAAACCTTGTTTGGAATGCATGTTCATATATAACGCTTCCGAGCAATTCATTTTTGTGCCCTTGGTGCACGGTTTTAAGAGTTTTAAGTGTTTCCTCCACCGGGCCAAATTCATGTCGGTTGTGCAAAATGTGCATGGCGTAAGCTGACGTAGGATTATTGTTTCTTATGTATCGGAGATGTTCCTTATGCCTTACAGTTATTGCTCTACCAATTGTCCTACATAGGCTGTATTGCAAGATTTGCATTTAAGTTGATATATCCCGATAGGGTTATTGTTCTTAGGTTTTTGTGTCAATTGTTGAAATATTGTATTGGTGGGGCAGAAAGCTATTTTCACACCAGTTGTTTTGAATAAATTGGTGATCTTATGTACAGAGGGACCGTGGAACGTGAAGGTAACCCATCTATTACTTTGTTGTTGTGGGGAGTGTGTTTGTGTAACCCTTGTCTTGTTTGTTATGAGTTTTTCTTTTAGTTCGTGAATGATGTGTTTAGGAAAGCTGTTGTTCTGGGCCATTGTGAGTATATTGTGCCATTCTCGACCGAATGCCTGACATGTAATAGGCGTGGTAATCATTCTGTTAATATGATGAAGGCAGCTAGCTTGTGGTTGTAAGGATGGTTGTAGGTATAGTGTATCATAATATCTGTATATGTGAGTTTTCTGTAAATGTCCAATTCAATGTTATTGTTGTTTCTGCTTATGGACAAATCAAGGTATTGCAATGTATTATTTACTTTAGATATTTTGAATTCTAAGTGGTCATTGATATGGTTGAGAATTTTGTCAGTATTTGTTCTGCTTTGATCATAAATGCTTACTAGATCATCTACGTATCTTCTTTGGTATATGATGTCTATGTGTTCCAGGCAATGCTTCACGTATTTCTCTTCCAGATATTGTAGATAAATTTCCGCCAGTGTACTAGATACGGGGGATCCCGTAGTAATACCTTTGTTGGGTTGATAAAATTGATTGTTATGCTGAAAATAATTTTGTTCCAAGATTGTTTTCAAAAGATATAAGGTTTGATCTATTATCATTCGGTCATCGTCGTTGCTACTGAGCCAAAATGCTGTGGTATGTAAGATGTTTTTGATGGGAAGGTTAATGAATAGGTCTTTTATATCTAATGAGATCATCCTGTTGTTGCCATTGAGTTGGATCTTATGTAAATCTTGGGCCACATCCTGTGAGTTTTTAGTAATGAAGGTATTGGGTAGATTGATGAGACTTAGGAGTTTCTTATTAAGTAAGGGAGTGTGTAGGCTCTCTATTACTGGACGGATAGGTGCCCCTTCCTTGTGGGGTTTTATATATGCATTTAAATTGGGCGCAACGAGTTTTATGTTTATAAGATATTTCAGCCTGTTTTTTTCAGTCAGTGAGTTGCATGTTTGGAGAGTCTGTTGTATTTGTTTCTGGAAGGTTTCGGTGGGATCTTTTTTCAGACATGTTATGTGGTTATCCCGTATGAATGTGTTTATTTTCTGCTCCAATGCGTCTTTCTGGATTATAACCATGGCTTTATTTTTATCTGCTCTGGCTATTGTTAGATTGTTTTTGTGTAAAATGTTTACTTGATTGATGTTGCACTGATACCTTTTGTGTAGAGTGTGATGTACATTTGATGCCAGGACTTGTTTGATCTTTGTAGCAGCCAGCTAACAGAAAGGGCTCTGTACATAAGATCACCAATTTATTGGGGGGGGGAAACGGTTTGAAAATAGCTTCCCGCCCCACCAATACAATATTTCAACAATTGACACAAAAACCTAAGAACAATAACCCTAGTGGGATATACCAACTTAAAAAATGCAACTCTTGCAATACAGCCTATGTAGGACAATCGGTAGAGCAATAACTGTAAGGCATAAGGAACATCTCTGATATATAAGAAACAATAATCCTATGTCAGCTTATGCCATGCACATTTTGCACAACAGACATGAATTTGGCCCGGCAGAGGAAACACTGAAACTCTTAAAACCGTGCACGAAGAGCACAAAAATGAATTGCTGGGAAGAGTTATATGTGAACATGCATTACAAACAAGGTTTATTGATCCCTGAACAGCAGGTCGCGGATACCAATCTGTTATTCGATTTAGCAATCATACCACGTGACTTACAGACCACTCCTCTACACAGCAGTTCTCAGCCCGACGCAGTGCAAACACACACCACAGGGTCAGTCCATATTTATTTCGTATTTCTCATTCCCATCTGTTTTTTCACTACATTGATGACACACCCATTAACTCTCCCTTTCTATTACAGTCCAGAATATGCCGCCAAACACCGATCATGCACATAATAAGCACATGTGAACCATCATACGTAATTTCAATCAAGTATAGGCTATCACTCCTTGATGGATCCTATGTGATCTGAAACATGTTGGAGTAATTTTAACGTGTGTCTTTTAGACTTTTATGCTACATAGATTTTAACGTCTACAACTGTGTTAATTGAGTGCGTTTGTTTGTTAATAAAAGTGACTAATAATAATGATGCATGGTGGAAACCTGAAATTAGTGCAAGGCATTTTTTACTTTTTACTACATATAATAATGGATGCATGTTTGTTGTGGAGGTGAGAGGACTGCTTTCAGAGCATCTATTTTGAGTTAAGGTTACTGTGTGTGCCATGATTATCAGTTTCCTTTTTAACAGGAACTGGATGACACTGACCGTGGTGAAGGTGGATTTGGTTCAACAGGACGTAACTAAAGTGGATTCAGGGCGTGTGTGTACATGGTTTAGTTTTCTCTGATAACTGCTTAGCCTTGTCCTGTTTCATTTTTCAGTATTTGATTTCTAGTTTATGTGCTACTGGTTAGAATCTAAGAACAGTGTAACTTAATTCTGTGACACATGTTAAAGATGTAATGTGTACTGCATTTTGTGAATATAGATCTGAAGCTTGATTTTTAACTTGATGACCAGCAAGTGTAGTGCTGTGGGTCACATATGGGTTCTTTGTCCTACTATTGTTATTTACTTTAATTCCATTTTCCTGAAGAACTTGTTACAGAAAATCTGTGTAAGTTAAATTTATTGGATGTGACATAATTGTTCTAAATCCCTGCCATGCTCATGCTCCGTCTCCATACCATATTTCACATGCTTGCTTCTACTGACTTATTAAAATTATTGCTATCGAACAGAACACTAAAGGCAAGTTTTGCATAATCCCCACCCTATAAAAATATTACTTGAAAAAAATGCACATTTTTTCCAAGGTGTATCACACATTGTTAGAGGATCCTAAAGTGATCCTGCAACACCAGGCTACTTCCTTTGGCACAATGTCAAAAGCAAGTTGTACAGAACATTTCTTGCGAAGTTGGTTACTTAAAACAGTGAATTTTGGAGTGTGTTCAAGGGCTGCCACAGAAATGCTACATGTTTGGACATCTTTTGTGACTGCAGGATTGTAATGAACACGTGGTCAACTACAAAGTGTCGTATTCAAACAGTAATTATTCACATAAATTCTCATGGACATGGAATGTATCTACCATTGTTAATAATATTTTTCCACTGTGCATTAAAATGTCCTGTACTTTTAAATTTTACCACCCAGATGGAGAATAATTACAGTAACTACTGGTAAGAGGCAGGCAAACTGCATGCATTTTAATAATTTTGAAATGATAATTTTGGCATACAGTGTGCACATGCAAGGGTACAATACCACCGCCCTTACACAGTGCCCATGGAAGTCTGTGAACAGGAATTCCCAACTGTACAGTATTTTGATTTACCGGTATAAACTGTGGTAAACAAACAGTGGCACTACATTGGGGTTTGTACGTGTACAATGCCAACCATAGGAAAGGTAGGAAACACCATCATCACCACCTCAACATGCTCATCTGTACCTTCTCGCATCAAAATGCTGTTAAAATGTCCTCTATGTTTGCACATTGTTTCCCCTGCAATGGCTGCTTCAGCTTCAGAATCTGATTGCAGTTAGATGGACAAGAAGGGCATTGTAACACTTGCCACCTTTCAACATCAAAGAACTTCTTTACAGTGTCTACCGAGTTGGCTGAACCATTATCGTTTAGGGTGGTGGCATTTTTGACCAATTCTTGTTGCTTGTACCAAACCATATGACAGGTGCTACTGTAGATACAGTCTGTAATCCTGTGCATTCAGTCTGACGTAGAACAGGACAAAACATGAACATACTCGACACATGCCAACGAATCACTACCTTCGTAAGTGATGGATGGTGCCATTCAAAGGCTATCATGTAAATTCCAGTTTGTAGGCTCTTGCCCATGTTTCACTGATTGCAATGATCCTATTTAACATGCGCCCTTCTCAATGAAATTATTCCACACTGATATGTCCCCTACTGCACCTCGTTTAAACATGGTGGCACTCACTTGGCTGCAAATATGTGCATTTTAAATCTTGTCAAAAAAATTTGGAGCATCCCTGTATGCATGGCTTTTCCCTTAACAGACCAGCACCTGTCTTCATCAATGCACTGTTCAGTTACAGCCAGAGACGTGTGAAGACGCAGAACATCCATCACAATGAGTGTCACCAGTTGACATTTCCCCGTATCAATACCTGTGCCCGCCTTGCAACTCTTCAGTAACATACACCACAATCACCCACTGCTTTACATAGCTCTGCATGACTTTTCTGTATATTTATGCAATGGAGAACTACTTTCACATGACTTCTATTTCAAAATGAAGTCACCAACACAATATTTGTGCATGAAGTATGTGTGCAGTCCTATGTCATTGGTCTCCAAACTGCAGCCCACCAGTTTTTATAATGTAGCTGGTGGCTACATTCAATAATTATGTATATATTATAACAATTACACAATAATTTGGACGGTTAGGTATACCACTTATTATGTTTCTGTGGGAGGCCTGGATGTTCATGTGTGTGTGTGTTTGTATACAGGTGTCACAGGAGGAACGGACCAAACTTCGGGAGAGTGTTCCTTATGTTAAACTATACCGATATAACCCAAAACACCTATATCCAAAGTTGAAC
>Ga0209629_10002011_pt1 | contig 13482 bp, 7 predicted proteins | sample TergutCu122P5_FD_187286 | JGI IMG/M metagenome (GOLD analysis project Ga0209629, IMG submission 187286) | Cubitermes ugandensis P5 segment gut microbial communities from Kakamega Forest, Kenya - Cu122 P5 (SPAdes) (version 2) | ecosystem: Host-associated > Arthropoda: Insects > Digestive system >... | reverse complement strand
ACATTTATTTTATTTTTCTTTCAAATCTCTTTGCGGAGCACTTGGAGATGCTTCGCGGAGCACTTGGTGCTCCGCGGAGCACAGTTTGGGAATATCTGCTCTAGGCCACTGATAGCACTGCTGAATAAACCATAAATAAAATAATTCATTAAATATGGTAACTGTGCAGACTTGAGGTAGAAACACTCATGGCGCCCTGATTGTGTGTTTTAAATCTGTTATGGCAGTAGAAATGTTTAAGGTATTGTGTTAGGAAAATGGAAAATAACAACAAAGACATATAATTTTATTTGGTTACTGTTTCGGATAGGTACTGTAATTTTTTGTGTAAAATTTGTGTGTTTCATGTTTTAAATACATTTGCAATGCTAAAGTCACAAAAATGGTGATGGGATGGACAGTTCTATGTGCTTTTCTTCTTTCTGTGCATTGTTGTTTCGTCCTCCAGCCCACTGTAACTCATGTGAACTAGACCAGAGTGCTTGTCATCAGCAAGGGTTATGTGGTTATTGCTGTACATTCTGTGAATGTAACTGTTAGAAAGCTGAGAGGAACATAGATCAGTATGTTGGAGAGGAAACTGCTACATCTCAGGAGGATGTGGAGGAGGTTAATCCATATGACTTCTTTTTGTACCTCTGTGTAGTTAGTATGAATGATATGAAGTATTACACAAGTTCTAATCCTTTGGAGCCCTAAAATGTACCACACAACTGGTGGGTACTTATAGCAGTCATTCACATGTCTTGTTATACTCATAAAATAATTCTGTATCAACAGATGCACAAGAGTAACACATTGCTGTGGATTGTAAAGATATTATTCTGGTGAAGCAAGGAGGGAATTATGTTTTGTGGCTGGTTAGAAAGTTGGTAGGGTAGTGGCCGATGACATAATAGGTCATCTCTGATAAATGAAGTTCATAATCAACGATAAAAGGTAAAGGAGTCCCGTAACAGGCCCATCGTGGCCCAGAAGGTTCCAGGAGGTTTAGGGTTCCAGATTTCATGACATTCAGCACATGAAGGTGGTGAGGTTGTCCGCCTCACGCACCGGCCGCCTTTACCGAAACGAAATGTTCCTGGTACTCATTTTCACTAGGGGCTGAGTCGACCCCAGGGCCATGGTATGGTAGGAAGGAATATGTCACTGAAAAATTCAGTGACACCACCGGGAATCGATCCCGGGACCATTCGACTAGTAGCGCAGCGCCTTAACCACTACGCCACCCCAGGCCCCTCATAATCAACAGCAGTGGAAGAAAATCATTGACTAGAAGTCAGAAAATCCATCAATGGCACTGTCAAATCATGTTATTGGGCTCTGTTATGAATTGTGTTGGGAAAGTTTATATCTTCATCAACAGTTTCCATAATATCCATTTGAATATTACACTTCAGTATTCCAGGTTGTTTGCATATCATGTCCTGTAATTCCCAAAGGCTGGTCTATGTCAGTTTAGTGATTTGTTCACATTAGTATTTCTAAGAGCAGTGATTGCAACAGATTATGATTCATGAAGTTATTGGTTCATAATTTTCACCAATCTGATTTCCTTAACAGGGGTTGGATTAAAATTTAGGCCTTCTTCTTCAACTCCCAGAACTATTGAACAAGTGGAAGTGGTCATTGTGGTTTGGCTGCAGTATTAAATGTGTTACAGTGTGAACAAGATTTCGTCCCTGTCAGACTTCCAGTTCTGCCGCAACCTGCAGGAGCTCTATGTGCGCAAAAATAATATCAAGGAACTGAACCAGATCTTATATCTACAGGATCTCCCCCGACTGAAGAGTTTGTGGCTTGAGGAAAACCCATGTGCCGATACAGATCTGTAAGTGACACTGAAGTAGGGACAAACATGACTGTTTGTCTCACAGAGTGTGTTTAATTGCTGTTGACAGAAATGTGTGTTTAGTGATTCTATGCATTTTTGTATTTGATCTGATTGATCTCTGATGTGTGTTTCTCATTTCTGTCAGTTGTTTACTAGATAGATAACCGTTATTATTTTCATAATACATTTAAAACATGGACTGGTTGCATGTAAACACACACATACGTAGACAGTTCATCGTACATTCCTGGTCCTGTTACCACGTGTTACAGCAAGATGTTGGACAGTAGGAGGATCCCCTTCAATAAGAAAATCACACACTGTTGCATTGTCTAACTGGATATAATATCCATAATTCAACAGTGTTTTCAGTAAAACCACTATTTACTTATCTGATATCAGTAACTGTTGGAAGTATGCAAGCACATATCTCATTGACTTAATGAATTCTCAGACATGCTTTATTTCGTTTCCTTGATTTCTTGAATTAGTGTCCAAAACATTCCAGATTCAGGCATGTACAGCTCGCAAAGTTCATGAAGTTCTAACGTGGACCGTCTGTGTCAAGTCTCCGTAGAGGCAAAAGTGGTGCACAAGCATGTTTAGGGTAATGTGTTGACACAAGTCTCTGCAGATTATTTGTTCACTGAGAATGCCTTCTGTAAAATCTATCTTCTGTGCCATATGTCAGTGCAATGTCCTACTGAAAATGTAATTATCAAAAAGAAATACATGTTGTTCAGCATTTCATCTGTTTATGTTTGGACACCTCAGTAGAGATTCTACACGCGTACCTGGTCACAAGAGCTATAATGCAGATTCATAGAAATTATCCATGCATTTCTCAACACAGCGGCTCCCTTACAGCAGGGTCTGTTGATGTTAACACATAACTAACAGCATGCTGACCTCCTAACAGCCAATAAACTATATGAAAAACTGTGTAACTCAGATGAACTTTTCTGTGCATGTGTGTTCATGCATGGTAAACAGTGTCACCTTTTCACTGCCTGATACATAACCATTTTCCAGCAGTATGAAGCATATATTGCATGGATAGCAGGATGAAGCCTATGAAATTACATGTTTGTCTGTAGGTACCGACTAACTGTACTGCGGGCCCTTCCAAATCTTCAGAAACTGGACAACGTTGCAGTGCAACCTGAAGAAGTGCAGGATGCTGTGAGGAAGGGACGAGAATTGGTGCATCCAGAGGATACTCAAGAACTGTCTCCTGCTGGGGAGCATCACTGGGCATCAGGCTTCAGCAGTCCATCCCACAGCCCCACACAGCATGAGGTATGTTGAGCTAAGATGTTTGTGGAATAAAGAAGGCAAGTAATTTTGCTTCAGCTCAGATGTAAACATGTCAAGTAATCCTTGATTTCAAACTTTTGCCATGTTCTGAATGTTGTATGCTTTTTTCTGGATAATTCCCTGGCATCTGAATTTGGACACCAGGGAATTACCCAGAAGAAAGCATACAACATACCAAGTAATGTTGCAGGATTATATGAACCGTGTATACTACGAAGAGTATGAGGAGGTGGAGCACATGGCGAGGACACCTAGTGGCGGCCAGGTGAATGATGTCTTACTAGTTGCTTTTTCAGTTATTGCATGCAGCATGTCATCTCCTGAAATGCTTCATACCACATCTTCAGGTGTTGAGGACAAATCTGAGGCAGCTATGGATGTCTTGTTTCTCTACCATGCACACTTTTTTGATGTGGAATTGATATGTGACTAAACTCTCTTCACTTCAGACTAGGTTGTATCTTACAGTGTGTGTTCATATTCTTTGGAACAAATGTACTTTCAAACTGTACTGGAATTGCATTTTGCAGTGTCTGTTCATAATTCTTGGAACAAGTGTGCTTCAACTTGTACACCTTGAGCTTGCTGTAGTATTATTAGTAGTATGTTACATACTGGACTGCTGTCACAGTTTGTGTTTGTGTGTTTAGGAAACATAGATTTGCAGTATTTGTAAGAATGGGTCAGCTGCTCAATTTATTCTGCTTCTTTCCTCTTTTATATGTATATGTTCATGTATGTATGTGTATGTTAAGGTCACAAGCTCGAAGTCTTCTTACAAATAACCATCAGAGTTTCTTTGTAAATCAAAATTCTGTAGGACCAACTCGTGCACATTAATATGTGTAATGAATATGACTGTACACATCTTGACCTCATGTCAGCTCGTTAAAGAGATTCAAGAAATAAAGGGTACAAAAATAATGTGTTTTCTGTCTCTCTCTTTTTTTTAATAGTGTTCAGAGAAATTAAAATGAGAGAGCAACTTTCATTTTTTTTAAATGGATGGGACAGAAAATTTTCCAAATGAAAGAAATGTTGCATCATAACCTAGAGTGACGTGAATTACATGACTTTGTAGTGATTATTTTGTATCTTGAATTGCACTTAATTCAACATTACCATCAAACACTCCACATAAAATAATAGAAAACATTCTTGTATTTTCACTTCAGTTGGTCCTCTATTTATTTCTTGATCACAAGAGAGCATAGAATTTTGCCTTTATATAGCCATCAGCTATTATGATTCATTTTAAACTTCATGCACATTGTGTTGTACATTTGTGGCTTTATGCACTTTTTTAGTGTACATAGTTGTTATTATTGTTTGGAAAATTTATGGTCAATTTACAAAATTTATGGTCATGGGATAAGTATGCACCTAGAATGGAGATTTGCTCCTCTGTCACTGATCTTAGTAAAAGTGTGTGTTGAACTGTGTCTGACCTTCCTTCACCTTCTGACCATAATTCTGCAGTTACGCTGTTTTTTCAGCAGGTGAAGAAATTTACTGAAGGTTAGTTACTACATTGCTTAGACTTGTTCCAAGGGATCAATATTTTAGGAATGTTCTGTGACCCTGAAGAATGAAGGCATGTAAAAGATGTCTGTGTTACTGGTATTTGGTGTGAATAAATGTTGGATAGTAATCACTTTGGTGTCTGAGATGGTGGAGGGACTATAGTAGAAAAATGTTTGTATGCTATGGTGTATGTATTGATGGCTGAGTGTAGGGCTGTGAGGTAGGATTAGTGTACATAGTGCTGAATTGTTGGGTCTAATGTAGGAATTGCACTTTCTAATTATTAGTACTGGAGAAACATGAGGACAACATTAACGGTTTGTTCATGCCATTATAAATGCAAACAGATAAAATTTGATATAAGTATGACAAGGTATATGTTATGTTGTATACAGAGAAGTCCTCCAAGACGGCAGGGAACTGGTGACAGGGAGCCAGAAGCAACAGATGTACGAAGACACTCAGCGCTGATGCATGACGAACATCATGCGTATTATGAGACAGACAGGCGCAGTTCTAATTATGGAGTGGAACCTCCTGTGTGAGTAAATGTGATTCTTGTCATGGATTCAGGTGCAACAATGCTTACTCTGTTTACCAATCCCAGAACACTTATGTAGTTTCAGAGACACAAGAGAAGTTTCCAGACTTTACACTGTAAAGTTAAGAGCTTTTATGGTTATGAAAATTAGTGTAATTAATGTGAATAAAGCCAGAAAACTGAAAATTATTGTAACTGTTGGGAGCTATAACACAAATTAAATTATTGTAACTGTTGTGACCTACAACAAATTAACTGTTGTACCTCTGGGGCCTATAACACAAAGAAAGAAGCTTGACAAACCTGCCAGTTTCTTATTTCAAATTAACTAAAGTGAGAATATCTAACAGAGATGCCATATTTTATTGATGCATGTTAAATAGTATACTGTCAGTGATTTCATTTGACTGGAACCAGTGTGAAACTTGGCATGCAGTGATTGGGGTGTCTCTAACCAGTTCCAGATCTTCTGTGTTGCTTACGTGCCCTTTCTTCTGAGATATGGCAACACATTACTGGGTGATAGGTGCTTGATGTTCCAATACAGCATGGTGGTCTCATCTCCCAGGGTCAGAATGTCGAGCACCAATCACTCAGTGACGTGGCACCATATCCAAGGACAATGGAGACCTCAAATTCAATGTGGTGAAGGTGTAAAATTGCATTTCTTTACTGTTCTGGCTACTGCAAGTGCAAGTGCACACCATCTTTAACTGTTGCATTGCATATTTTAATTGGAAACAGAGTGAAACTGAAGCTGCACTGGCAGGTCATAAATTCACTGGCATGACAGTGGTTGTAAACTGGACCCCACACCTCCTCATCCTCCTTCTCATAAAACTGATATATGAAGGCTAAGTTTCTAGCACATTTGGTATGTATATGTTCATTCAGGGAATTCCTCATATTCATTTTGTGTAATCATGGAATATGTGTATTTTTTCAGATACTCTCAGCATCACAGCTCTCCATACGAAGTGAGTACCAATCAATTCTGAATGTTTTTGTTGTAATATGACACTGAGTTCAGCAAGTAATTGCATGATGTTCTAACATATTTATTTGTTGTAAGTTAGTCATTGTGACTGTCCCCACTGCAATATCTGCATATTCTGTAAGGAAATGTAATATGTCTCACTTCTGTACATGTCAGCATCTGTTATGTCATACTGCTTTTTAACTGTACATGACTAACTGTCTTATATCTTGCAGAACAAATTCCAGCATCATTTTGTTTGTTGATTTAAAAAGTGCATCGTTTGCAACGCTATTTCTGAGTTCCTTGTTGTGTACCAACACACTCTTTAATTGATTCTAAAGAAATCATTTTAAGAGTGAGTAATGGTCACCTGTTTTGTTAGAACAGAATACTTTGGCCGTTATAATGGTTTCCACATCAAAAACCCCTTTGTATTAGTTTTCTGCCTCTGGAATTAAAATTTTGGGGTCCCAAAAATACCATGATAAGAATGTGTTTAAATCCTGTTTCATTTGTTTACCACACAAAAATACATCTCACCTAAAAACACAAATTTAAAGGCATGTATTGAAAATTTCATCCATTTATTAAGATTTAGTTGGATCATGTTATATGCTTAAATGAAAGTGAAACAGTCATTAATATTTATCAATGCCTTTCAAGTGCTTAGTAGGCAGTATAGATGAGAGTTGAGACAGTATGGTAGGACTGTGCATCATTTCAGGCTTTTGCCACGATGTTGATGAGATCTGCGCATTTCTGGGATATTATGCAGTGTAGGGTGGTAATTCTTTACTGACCTTCTTCAAGGGTCATGAAATCCAAATATTCTTGGATTTCTTGACCCTTGAAGATGGGACTGATCAGTTTTCCTGAAACATCAGTAAGGAATTAACACTCCACACTCCATAATGTCTGATAAGAGCACAGATTACGTGGTAGGACTAAACCGTGTCTGAAGCTGTGGTCTTGTTGAAAGTTTAATTACAATTTGCTAAAGGGTATTAAATATTATTGTGTCCAGTATCAGTTGGTGTTGATAGTAAGGTGCCTGTCATACAGACAGTAGCTTGGATGTGATCGTACTGTGCAGGTTTACAGTTTTGTCTGAAAAAATATTTCACTTTGTTCTGCTGTTTCAGTGCACATAAACAGTATTGCATCTTAGAAATGATGCTGTCGGATTTACGCCACATATTTTATCCTGCTGTTTAAAACATCAATATTATTATTGATAAGAGAAGACTGATTAACAATCCTTATGTTTTATCATGTAGCATTGCAGGTTGATAAGATAAAGGTAGAATGAACAAGAATTTTTTTATAAAGGTTTTTCTTTAATATCTGAATGTATTGTGTCATCTGTAGGATGATTTTGGAATTTTGCTTTACTTGAAGGAGTTGCAACTAGAGTAGGAACCTCATTAATATTCCACAAATGAATACTTTAGAGCAGAGCTGGCCAACTTAAACCCACAGGAGGGCCACATAACTCATTACAGACTTGCATGAGGGCCGCACTTGTGTGTACATATGTTGAAGGGTGGTGGTGGTGGTGGGGGGGGCGATTGAATTCACTAGAACGTTGTTATTTACAAACAGTAAGTTATGCTGAAAGTGTCGTGGAATGACAAGGTAGTAGGCCTTACTAAACTCAGTAGACACAAAGAATGATTGGTTTACTGTGTGCTGTATTAAAGGCGTTGAGTTATATATGTTACGCATATTCTGTGCTAATAAAGTTGCCATATTATATTCTGTAGACCTATTATGTTTGTGAAACTGTATTGCTGATAATATTCAGGTGACCAAGGGGCACATATACTTTCTTGGGGGGCCGCACATGGCTGGGAGGCTACTTGTTGGTTGGCCCTGCTTATAGGAAAGTCAGGGAAATCAATGGATTGAACATTTGTGTCATTTATGTTTTTAATATACTGAAATCCATTTCTCACATAATGGCTGGAATAGGTTGACATGCATCTAACTGGTACATGATAAGCCATATACAGTGAAATACAACTGGCTAAATGCAGTGAAGTTTTGTCAGACAATCAGCTGCACCAAAATGGAATGAAAACTGTTTTGATGACTGTCCCAGTTTCCATTATTATGTACTGTTATAGTGAGCAACACAGTAAGTACATGGTATTTGTATACAAAACAGATACCGATCCTTTAGTTCAAGAACTAGCCAGGTGAAGATTAATGGGTAGTCCAGGGTGGTGGAGACAGACACATCATTTAAAATAACAGTTTTATTGTAAAAGGCCGTTGCTGATATGCTGAAAACATTTCATTGCCTTCTGATGTAGTGATATCTTCATATCTTTATACAAAAATGGATTTTAGGTTGATGTATTGTCCTGTTAACTCTGTGTACAGTTGCTGTTACTAACCTTGCTTGTATGTAGCGCTCCCCGACTTCCACTAACAGTCACCCAGAAGAGGCCTCACCATCAGAGAGTGTGCAGGAAGAGATTGGCTCTTCCATGGCCATGTCAAACAGCATGCCTCTTATGAAGGTCAGCATATGCAATGTGTGAAGAATAGAACATGTGCTGGAAAGTGTATTTTGAAAACTTATTATGGGTTTATCCCTTCTTGGTATTCTGAAATTGGCTTCACAGAGTCGAACTGTGTGTGCAGAGAATAGTTTCAATAATACTTGGCTGGGCCATGGCTCAGGCAGTTAGCTGCCAGCCTTTTACTGTCGATGCCCAGGTATGATCTCAGCCCATTCCATATGGGATTTGTGGTGGACAGAGTGGCAGTGGGACAGGTTTCTTTCTGGGTATGCCAGTGTTCCCCTGTTGGTATCATTTTGTCATTGCTAAATACTCAGTCATACATCTGTCACTGATGTTACATAATCTTATGAGTTGCCACCATAGTTAGAAACTTGGGAAAAAACCTTAACCTTCAGTAATACTGTGTGTTGAAACCATGGCCATACTGTCCATTAAGGATAATGAAATGCCATAGATAAAAATATGGCTGATATATTTAACAATCTGTTGTGACTGTTTATAGTCATCCTTTGATTATCAGTGTACATGCTTCTGTGAATCTTCTTTTACAAAGAACAGAGCCAGTTCCAGAAGCAAGACAGATTGAGGCACAAAATTTTTACAAGAAGTGCACACATAGTGTAAAGGTTTTCAAGTGAATGTAAGTGTGATATTAGGGAACATTATGTGTGGCTAAAATGAACCCTGATTTAGTGATTTATACAATTTGTCCTTGCTTCTGGAGCCATGTGCTCTTTGTCTTTAAGGAAAAAAGGAGTATGTTTTCATGTATTTGCTGTATTATGTTTCAGAGCTGTCTTCCTTGTTCTTGTCTGCTGTATCAAAGAAAGTATTGTGCATTCAATGTTGATTTTCGTATTAACAGAATTAGTCCTGTGCATGTTATTAACACTTGTTTAGCATATTGATTTAGTATTCAAAATCCTGAACCATTACACTGGCAAACATTTTGGGACCAAGCTTACTACTACTACTACTATTACTACCACCACCACTACTACTACTACTACTACTACTATTACTACCACCACCACAAGTACTAATACTACTACATTAGCTTCAAATTAAAGCCCATATTTTCTAACAGTGTAATGAACGAATGAAAGGAATAACCAAATAACAGTCTGATAAATATTGCCCCTAGCACAAATAAGTATTATCTGTCTGTGTACCATCATGAAGGAATAAAAAGTTTGTTTACAGTCTCATATGACTGAGTAGCTTTTTTTTTTTGTGGTGCTTCATTGTTGCCCTGCTTGATGAAATCTGAAAATTTGCATGTAATGATGAGTCCTCATCAAGGTGGATTGTTCTCAGTATTTAGAGAGGCACATGACCTCCCAGGAGTTTCCTGCTTTGTTGTAACTGTGTTTTATGCTGCTCTGTCTACATGATGATGCTTTATGTTGCAAAGGTGCAGCCTCATTGCTTGATTTGTTACTGCAATTTTGAACCTGTTGGTGTAGCAGTAACGCTCTAGACTTGTGTTTAGGACGTGCCTGGCGTGAATCTCAGCTGGGACACTGCCTCTCCTAACAGGGTTGTTGTGGTTTTCCTGTGTTCTGTGGAAACTGAGACAATTTTACTTTGATGAAAGCATTTTCTGATTCATCATTCACAATTATCATACCATTTGGTGCTGTGTAGTCTGAGACACTGACAGCTTTGTAAAATAGTCACCAAAGAAAATAACTGGGGAAGCTAGAGCCAGGAGTTTGTCATACATAGAAACTTCTGTGGTGTTAAGGACATCTGTGTGACAGCCAAACTAAACCAAATTCCCTCTCTTCCCAATGGAATGGCCCTCCAGTAGAACCTGCTACATATTTGGTAGACAAAATTTTCCAAATTTGTAGCCCACACACTGACGTAAAATTGTATAGGGCAGATATTGTGAGAATTTGTTCTAAAGCATGTACTTCACATCACTGTGTAGACACATGGGTAGCTGTGGTTTCTTCTTATTTCTCTCCTTTTTGGTTTGTCTGGATGTGAAATTGTTGGAAGTCAAATCGACATTGATCCATCTAACAGGATGTGTCTCCTAATGGTGAAGAAATGCACCGAAGCAGCAGTGGACGCTGTTGTCATGGAGGTCAGGTGGCTTGTGACAGTAGCAGTGATGGGAGTGCAAGCAGCAGCCAGTGTGGGGGGCGGAGTGGGCGGGGGGTGAGTTGCGTTCTCCAAAACTCTGTTGGTTAATCATACTGATGAATAAGAATTAATGTAATTGTTGCATCCACAGGAAGAAGATTCCAGACAGCGAATGAACACATCAGATAAGGGACTCTCAAATTCTAGGCAGCCCTACCCACGCAGATCTGGTACTAGGGTGAGTTATATTGAAGCATTCATTCATTCCATTGGCATGTGCAGAATTAGACGATTCCTTGCCAAATCAGGTGCTTCTTCCATTCCTCTCTGTTACGTACTTTTTCCTGCCACCTTTCCCCACCAACTATTCTTCCATCCTCTCTCACCCCCTCTTGCCATGTATTTCTTGGTCTGCCTCTCAATCTTGTTGTTTCCACATTCATATATAATATTCTTTTGGGAATTCTATTTTCTTCCATTCTCTGTACATGTCCAAACCAATGTAATCTATTTAACCTTATTGTCTCTATTATAGTAGGTTTTTTTAACATTGAAGCATCAGACAATAATTATTCTTTACCCCACATTCTTTGACTTTGTCACTGGATTTTATTTTTTGGTCTTTTACCCAGTGTTTTAATCTCTTACTTGTCTTAAGTTTGTATTTTGTGTAGATGAGAGCAGTGAATTTTTAACTATATACTGTTTGCATTAAAATAGTTTTTGCTTATCTGCACATTAAAATTTAAACAAAAACCTTTATTTAGAAAACTGCTTTTTCTCATTCATTAGAGTTAGTCTGGGCAATGCCAGTAAGGTCTTATGTCCATACATACATATCAGTCAGTACAAGTGCCAGTTTCCTTATTGGCACACTGGTCAACATTGTAGAGTTTTTTTACTCCTGCTTTAGCTCTAATATGCTCTTGCATAAATGGAGAATGATCCCTCATCATCTGCTTAATCTGCCCATTGTACCGTTCATTAATGCCAGCCTCCAAAGTATTTATTTTCAGTTGGACTTATTTTGGCTAATTGCCTGGGAGGATTTTAGTATACTTATTTGGCATCTGTAGTATTTCCTTCTCCTTGATTTTTCATTTTTTGTCTTATTATTTTGTTACTTCCTCAGAATTGATTTAACGTAACTTGTACTGCCATTTTGTCCATATTTTGTTTCTACTGTAGAGTCCTATGCTTCATTTGCATGTGAGAAATTTATTCACAGTAGTTAAGATTATTTTCCATCTTTAACTGCAAGGACCTTTTCCAGGATATTGAGTCACATGATTTACTGTCATTACATGACAGAAAATTGCATACAAAAATAAATGTAGGAATGTTTGCAAGGTGATGAATGGAAATTGGTTTGAAAGTAAGTTGTATTTTTTATTTCTTTGTTGCCAAGTAATACTTGTAAAGAAGTTCAGATGGTGGCAGACAACCTGTGATGAAATCAGCAGAACTTGAATTAAATTTATTTATTTGTGGCTTTTTAATTATGCCTTCAGTAGCTCTGACTGTGTAGTGTTAAATGATTGGATGATGGCGGATAATAAATTGGAAATGATATGGAAGGAAGCATTCAAGGTAAGTTTCTGGAATTTGCCTGGAAGGACTGCAGAAGACCATGAAGTAAGTGTTCTAGCCAAGAATCTAATTGGGCACCTTTCAGATGCAAGTCTGGTTGTGGAACAAGATGAATAACCAATATATGTGATGTTGCTGTCTAATTGGTATATGTAAATGAAGTGCCACGTTACAACTCAGCCATGGACCTGTATCTCACTACAATTGATTTCATACATTTGGTGCATAATTGTCCTCATATGTGTACTGTCACTCTCCAAATTCAGTAACTTTTATTCTGTTATTTTAAACTTTCAGACTTCCATCCAAACTTTATGTGGTATTTTCCACCATAGCCCCCCTCTTCCCACATGTTTGTGTATGTGCATTGAACCTTATTTTAAAATTGAAATAATCTTAGTTTCTGGGTTTTAATCTTCACTGTTAAAGCAGCCAGGTAAAACTCTTTTATTTTATGCATATTTCAGAGTTCCAACATTCTGTCAGCTGTTTTGTGTCTGATAAAGGAGCTGGACTACCCTAATCTGGAGGTAGTCGAGGTGGCCGTCCGTTCGCGTATGGATGAACTGTGACTTTGCTGGATGTGTGGGCACTGACTGCTGCTGTATCAGGATTATTAGCATGACAGCTTTACTGTGACTGTGCTATGGCTTTCCGGCAGAAACATCTACAGAATTTGGATGTGTGCTACAGGGGTAGTTATAATCCTTCTGTACACACATCTTGTTATGTGAGAGTGTTCAAAAGTAATGCTGTTGTAATTACTACTGCTTGTAGTCAGGTAATTGGTCTTGAGGGCTAGGAGCCAGTCACATGGGAACACTGTATTTACTTGCATTGCAAATGGTGCCGTTGCTTGTACATTGGCTTATATACATTATCGCAAGATCAAAGAATGTGTTGGGTTTGTTACAGATTTTAAATATACAGTAGTGAATAATTTTACGATAGATTACCCTACTTCCAGATTATTGTACCATGGCAGATCACATACTAATTTCTGTATTCTCCATCCTGAATTTTTTATCCGTTTTGCCTTTTTAGAAACAGACCAGTTGCAAAACTGGCAACA
>Ga0209629_10002010_pt1 | contig 13482 bp, 6 predicted proteins | sample TergutCu122P5_FD_187286 | JGI IMG/M metagenome (GOLD analysis project Ga0209629, IMG submission 187286) | Cubitermes ugandensis P5 segment gut microbial communities from Kakamega Forest, Kenya - Cu122 P5 (SPAdes) (version 2) | ecosystem: Host-associated > Arthropoda: Insects > Digestive system >... | reverse complement strand
CATATATCTATTTTGTATCAGTTGTAAATAAATAGTTGCCACTATTAAAGTTCCAACCCTCGTACATATGGTATTATGCTTTGTATGCTTTTATTTAATTTTGTAAATTATTTATTCTTAGTGTTGTCTTTATGTATTCTTATTGTTATGTATGTTCCGTTCTAGGTATTCTGCTTCATTGTGCTGTTCTGTGTATTGTTTGTGTGTAAATGTGTACTGTGCTACTGCCACCGGGTGTCAACCCAACTGCAGTATCCTATCCTATTAAAAATATGTATACACACATAACGTAACATTGAGACATGTCCATGCAACCATTGTTGCAGCAGGAAAGCAGTAAGGGTTACCTGTTCCCAAAGTGTGTAATTGTAGCCTTAGACACCCAGCGTGAAATACGCATGCGCCATAATATCATCTATTGCCTCTCCGGCCCTACTATGTTTTTCCACATTATCTCATAAAAGAAAAGATTTTCGAAAAAACGTTACTGAATATAAAATGTGTCTTTAGATTTCCTCTACAACTTTTTCTAAACTATTTCTCATTCTAAGAAGAACTGAGTGAAATATGATAAAAAAAAAGTGTGTGTTGGTCTTCATGTAAAGTACCCATTATTTTTTCCGATTCTAATGCAAATTTAATTCTTTTGACAGTTTTTCGAAAAATACTCAACTACCATATTTTATGAGACTCTGTCCAGTGGAAGCCAAGCTATTCCATGCGGACTGACGGACAGACATGACGAAGCTAATTTTCGGTATTCGCAATTTTACGAAAGTGTCTGAAAACAAATATGCCAACAGGGAGTGTGTGATACCTGGAAGTGTGCCACAAGGCTGAATCTCTTAGTTGCTCTGTTAGTATAAACTGGCATATCAGTTAAACATTGTAGGAGGAACACGATTGCAGCTTAAACAGTGACAATGGTAACGAATAATAATAATAATAATAATAATAATAATAATAATAATAGACTAAAATGCCGAAGAAATCAGAAAACATTCAACATAACCAATGCATGCCGTGCATTAAATCAAGGTCACAACTAAGTAGACAATATTATCCATAAAATGTAAACTATCGAAGGTAAACCCAAATCCGTATTATAAATACGAGCCACAGTCCGTGTTAGAGAACCCCAAATATAAATTATACTCCTACAGGCCCGTCATAAATGATCGAAAAATCCATAAAAATAGACTCGACAAATTTATACTTAATAAAACCACCAAAGAGCATACTTAAGAGAAGCGGAATTCCCATCAGTCACAACCCTCACAGCACCATCAATGACAAGCTCCAGAAACATACACACCTGAAAGAAAAGTTAATAAAATTGTGGCAACTCGTAACGACCACCATAATATTATGTTATCCACAAAGGGTAATATCAAAAATAAATTACGCGAAACTTGAAAACTGCTTAATTTTCGCCCCGCTCTATACATTCCACTACAGAAAGCAGTATTACTTATTATCTGCCCTGTATTTAGAAAATGTTGGGCAGAACAGTCAATAAGAAGTGTATGGTCAGTGAGAAGTTACTCTTGAAAACCAGCTAAACTTCTGTGGAAAGTGGATGCTAATGATGATGATGATGATAATGATGGTGGAGAAGATGATAATATACTCCCGTGTTCATTGTGTGTACATGTTCTGTTGGCATTGATAATAATGATTTGTTACCTCTTGTATACTTGTAGAGCGCCTTGTCTTTCTTGTCTAATGGGACAACATCATAAATCATGTGTTTATTTTGTTGTATGTAAAAGCTCATTATTATTTAACAAACAAATTATTTGAAAATTTTCATAAGTTAAGGAATAACAAAGAATCCATTAAAAATGTGATCGGTTGGTAATCATAGATGAAGATAATGGTGATGCTGATGACGGTCATGCTAACGGTGAGGTGATTATGATGATCATAAACTGTCAAGAATGTCAAATTCGGTTACAATATTAGTCAGGAATGGTGTATATAAGATATAATGTTAACTTATATTTCATAATAGGCCTTTGTTTTTCACGAAGATAAAAATATCTCCAAACTTAAAACAGTACCACACCACGAAGCTCTATGGCAGAATGGATGTGTAACTCCACGCATTCTTAACCTCGTAACTAGCAGGAATTGAGTGCCCGCAGGTTATATTAAATTTAATGTCATCTGACACACAATACGGCAAGTTTATATTTCCTCTTCAGTAAACGTCAAAAGGGCATAAGCAAATGAATGTATGAGAAATATTTCGCGCTTAATTAACATCCCTGAATGGAGAATAGCCCTCATCATCACGCTCGGGCCTCTTTACTTCCGAGGAAAGCATCCCTCAGCACCGAAAAGCCAGGTGATCGTTTGCACCCTATATATATCACGAAGGCACAGGAAAGAGCGAAAGTTTTCAGGGTCAGTAAGAGAAGGCAATTTCTCGACCAAACACATAAATGCCAATTAATTATATTTTTCTGGCCCAATTAGATATAACTCCTTGACAGGGTCATCACCTAAAGTTTGGGGGAGAATGTTGCCTCCTTCTTCATGAAGATGTGGAAAGCGGGTTCTTCTAAAATCTTGGTAACCACCAACCGTGTAAGAATAACAGGACTGAATCTTAAAAAAGTGTTGTATAATTATCACTAATATGGAAAAGTCAAGTTTGGAACGCCAGCTGCTCAAGTAATGTACTTTGTTATGTGTGTACCGCGTTAATTGAACCAATTCAGTGCTCCGAGTGACGCTCGTACCCTCGCCAACTCCTTAGCAGAGCCGTGAAATTTATATTCTCCATAACAGAGTAAAGCACGCTTAGCTGATCTCGTTTTCACTTCATTGGAACGATATCTTGGGTGCAGTAGATCTTGTCCTGGCCCAAATTTATATACCCTCTACCCCCCATTATGTGCACCCTGGGACAGACTGTGCAGGGTCGTCGCCCTACCGTCTTCTGCTAAATGTAATATTGCTGCTATATAAACATACACGTATTAAGTTGTAACCACACAATTATTTACTGCGTTTACCAATGGGGAGTAGTGCATGTAGACCATATAACTTATATCTAGCAAGCATTCTACAAATGGCATCCCACTGTGCGTTGTGTCGCAATCTGCATTTGTCACGTTACTCACAGGTAATATTTAAGGAATGCAAGGCGAGGTTTTTATTCTGTAATGTATGACTGTATGAGACATGCCGTAAGCTCGCCCGACAGTAAGTTCTGCTCTGAATGGAATTCGGTCACATACTTCCTGCTCGAAGAACCCCAAGGTTTAAAACAAATACGAACTCGGCCTGCTGTCAGCCAAGTTTCGGGTCCAGCTCCCTCGATTATGGTCAAATAAGACGAGATCTGAAAGTGTACAAATCCTACAATGCACATCGAGCCAAAGAATTCGACACTATAAAAAGAGGGTACTTAATACATCAAGAAAACTTGCCTGAACACAGATTCGACTGGAATCGTTGGCCGACTTCTTCTTAATATCATAAGATGATGGAAGACCTACAGAGCACTCAGCAAGTTTTACTGTGTCAATTTTACATCATTTAATCATTCTCGTTGCACTTCAGCAGTTAATCAACTCTGCGTATATACCTCTGTCTACTACACAATAAATCTGTTAATCTTCACATCAAGTTTCGTTATTTAGAGTCGATATTACCAAATAGTTGTTATTATTATTATTATTATTATTATTATTATTATTATTATTATTATTATTATTATTACTGTAATTAAGGTTTCACCCATTGGCAGTAGTCCTTACACTAGAACAGACAAAACAAATCAGAATAAAATATGCATGAAAGAAACAATAAAATAACACAGTACACACAATACGAAACACAGTCAACACAAGTACACACATTACCAAAACACCCACACACTACAAAAGACACACATACCCACAAAAACACATTACAAAACAAGTTCTAGTTTCCCGAAAGTTTTTTTCCCCCTAGACACCAGCAGACATTGCCGTTCGGTCTACAATCACGTCACCGCACTCGGGATGCAAGAGTGAGCCGGAAGTACAAAAGACATAAAATTCAACATGGCAACATAGATACAGTGGTCCGTGATATGTGTTCTTTATGCACAAATGGAGAATACGCTACAGATGGAAACTCCAAAAAATCCGTATAGGAAATTATGAAAGTAAAAGTCTCTTGGCGAAGGCGGTATAGGGAGGAGGATCATATTAATACGAATATTTAAGCGCGAGTTTCCTTAAATTTCCTCATGCGTGGTATACACACCGGTTATCTTCTCATCAGTCTAATATTTGGCGAAAGGTAACAAAGTAAATTTGTCCCTGTCCACATCATGAAGACGAACAGGGAGAGTAGAAGTTCAGCTCCGCCTATTCTTAACCTCAATACTAGACGTAGTTCAACGGTAAAATTCACGGCCCGACAGGTTTATCTCCGGGGAAGAAAACAGATGCCCATTGAATAGGAAGATGTGTGGGGGTCACAGCTGGTCTGGACACTTTTTGTCAAGAGATAACGTAATGTTCCTGCTGGGAATCAAACTGCGGACCGTCCAGACCGTAACTTTGTCATTATAGGAGGACGGTTTCCCGGTCCCACTTGGTAAAAATGCGGATCATGAAAACCCCTTATATATACTTCAATTTTTCTCCATCTTCCTATTACTGTCATTTCATTTGGCCTTATTCTTTTTGTGCAGCCTCCATCCATATTTCACTGACGAGTAGACAAAAATTAAGATTGAAGCTTAAAATGGTTTATTTTCAGACCGGTCTCTAATTGCGATACAAACAAATTTATCATAATGAATAACACCTCTGAGAATTATCTGTAAGATTGAAAACGTAAGAATAAAACATAAAATAAACAAACGCGCATAACATTCAAAATTCAGTAGTTTTCAAAAGCCAATGTACAATCAACCCCCGAACTTACGTTGTAGGTGCTTCTGAGAATGGTGATGTTAATCGAGAAGACGTAAGGCTAGATACATTTTTCCATAATCACTGTGTTAAAATGAGGAGTGTGGTTACAGTCAAGTTGTTCTGAACGAAAAAGTATACTTACACAGAAGAGAAATTTAAAAAATGTATTACATGACAAAGAAACGACAATCTCAGAGGAAGGCACTTCCTTTGGAGTTGTAGATGGGTTATCTAAACCATCAACTCAAATGTCCAATAAATAGATGTGGGGATATGACAGTCCCTGAAAATAACTTGAAGAAATTAAGAGCCAAATTTCTGACGATATAAAGATATATTTTCCTCCTTCAGAATCCCCTCATAGCAGACAAGCTTCTCATGATTCCTTTTCTAATTTCTGCTTGCTTCTCTTTGAAATAAGTGTCCTCAAATACATTGATGCCAGCATCGATGAATCTAAGCCTGTCAGAAAAATTTGAGAACTTCATGGTCTTCTCGTTAGGCTTAGGTTAAGGTTCCTCAGCTTTCTCAAGGGCACTTTGCTTTCGAAATTCGAGAAGATTGTCGAATCATGAGGTCCCATCACACGATTTCAGCAACTTGCAAGACATTTTCAACATCTTACATAATAACTTGAGCGCTTTGCCTGACATATTGCGTCTGGGACAAAAACGTAAGTCGGTGGACTATGTACAATGATATTATAATTTTGTTTCAATTCATTTTAAACTCAATTTATGACAGGGCAATTTATTTGGAACTTCTCTGTCTTCTTATTTTTTTAAGGTAGACTTGCATTCAAAATCACCCCAGGCCACGCACATACAATTACGTTGACCCCTGTACAAAACGAGCAGCAGTTTTGCAACATAACGCTGTGAGTATATTTTATTATTTAAAGTGATATCTCGTATAATTATCATTATAAATATACCTTATTCATTAATACCAATTTAGTTATTTCGTACACAAGCTATATTACTGTAAGTAGTCTATGATAACAAGTAGAAACAAGTTTCAACAAGCCCAATTTAACAATGCATCAAGAAGGCGAATAAGAAAGACACTCAAAGAAGAGAATAATAGCATACTCGGATATAAGTTTATTCAAATGAAGAAGAAACTACCGATATGCATTAAAAGACAAACGGTTAAATTCACGCTATCACTGCACCTTCAACTTGGCAATTTTAAATATAAACTAAACAAGTTATTAAATGTCAGCAGCAGCAACAACAAAAATATATTAAAGATATAAGATTAGAGAATTCTTTTGTAATAAAATAAAAGTGCAATAATCTTATTTATGTCAGAGTAATCCGAAATTTGTTATTTATAATATGCTCCTAATGCAATAATATGCTTAAGTATGGAAGTATGGAAAACATGGAAACCTTTCTTTCTCTTTGTATGGTCGCTTTACAACAGGTAGACTGTTAGTGGTTGGGACGTAGGTTATGCACGCGGGACCTAATATTCTGTAACGTTGGCCTTTAAACTGGAAGTCATGTGGAAGGAAATTCGTGATAGTCTTCAGTAGCTCTAGATTTACTCTGGATTAGTAGTTTAAAATACGCGAAATTCGACTGAAATTTACCACACATTTGTGCAGTATGTATATACATTAAATATATGTGTGGTGGGTGTAGGATATAGGTAGCTGGGGACTGAACATTAAATAAACAGAGGGACAAGAACAGTTATTCTCAGATATGCGTGTAAGAAGAAGAAATATTCGTATGAACGAAACTTTTTGCGATATTTGATTTCTCACTGTTGTCATTTGAATATTCAAGTATTGTGGGATATTTCGATGTAACAAGCATTAAATTTTTACGAACATTTCTGAGGAGCTTAAGGTTTTTTCTTCAGGTTCAAGTAATCAAGGAGAATCCTAGAATATGAATGTGGAGGCAGTAATTACCAGTCGATGCAGAGTAATATCCTAGAAGAATTCACTCAGAAAATCTTAGTCGAGAAATCCGAAACAAAGAGACTTCTTGGAAAAACTAACAGAAAATGGAAAGATAATATTAGAATGAATCTCAGGTATATAGTAGCAAAAAATGAAATAAATATTACGTCGAACGAATCAATTTTTATTGTTGATCAACAATAAAAATTGATGTGTTCGACGTACTATTTATTTTATTTTTTGCTATTACTGTAACACATCGGGATGTCTAAGATCAAATCACGTATATAAGTTGGGGGTTCTGGACTGTATTCACATGAAACAGAATAAGGGTCACTATATGAATAATCGGTCTTCATAAACAGCTGTTAAAATTTTAGCAAGCTAAGCTACTAGCAACTTCTCTGTGGGAACTCGGCTCCATGAAGTTATGTGTACGTCGCACTTTTCCAGTTTTTAGGTATAACAGAACTGCGGCAAACGTAGTTTAGTGACGCCGATGGAGACGACAGTGCCATATGGTAGCTTCCATCCTTTTCTAGCACTACTTCCATTACGCACTGCGTATCGCGTGTTCTTCACGCATAGGACAAGATCATATTTTCAGCAGATAAGGAGTTCTATCGTACTGCACAGAGTTAAAGTTGGAAAGACAAATTCGGTCTCCTGAAAAAAAGAATTACTACAGGAAAAAATACAAAACTCATTAGAATTAATGAATCTTGGTTTATTATTTATCGAAGCCCTAACAAGAGCGGTGCTCGGGATGGGAATAGTGGTGGCCTAAGTGAAGGCACGATCATGAGTTTATCTGGAAGGAATGAATAAAACGAAGGAAAAGTTAAGTGAGGAGACCCGATTTTTGACAGTGATTAATACCAGGTACCTCTCAAACGGATGTATAAAAGCTTACCGCTATACCCAGACATTAATACATTACCATTAGTGCAGCAACCATAACTTTACATTTTATTTGCAGAAACTACTGAATGTTCAGAACATTTCAAACAGCATAACCAATTTTTATGGACAAGAGACTAAAAATAATGCAATTCAGCGGATGGAAACTTTAAAAAAAGTGAAGTCAATATGCGACTTAAGATGTCAGGATCATTTGATGATGTTCCTTGCAATAAACTGCACGCCATATGCCAGTCTAACTTTATTTATCGCGCAACTTGAAAATCTCTATTTTTATGTGTGACATCTCGTTGTGATATAAAGATAAAGAAAGAAATGGAGGCATCTTGTCACAACTAGTCTGCCCTTTCCTCTCTTTATTGCAATATTTCAGCTTAATTTCCGTATTCGTAGGTAGCACTGGTTCTATATTTCTACCCGATTCATCAATAGATAGTGACACTTTCGCTTTTCTTATTCCTTTCCCTTCTCGTTTTTTCTGAAGCAAACATTGCGTAACTCTGTCACTTGGATTTTTATAGATCGCCTGTTACAAATTCATTTTAAAAATAATGTAATCAAGCATTAAAATTCCTGGTGGGTCCTCTCTCACTAAAATTTCAAGAATTCAGGAACATTTTGTCCTTTAAATACGTCTTGTTTTATTCGGCGCTACAATTCTTGTTCAAAAAAGAACCGAGATATCGCAGTTCGAATACTGACTTTGACACGAACTGCAAAAACACAAAAAAGTCGGTTAATTTCCAGACGGGATACGAGGATTGGTGTCTCCACCGCTTCAGTGTGGCAACAAATATTTTATCGAGTTGATGCATGTGAACAGACAGAGAACAACTCACAAGGCGAAAATGATGGATATGTTACATTCGGTGGAACTCGTCTGGACGAGGGATCAGCCAACGCAGTGACCTCTACCTGAAAACGCACAGAACTCACAACAGATAGACAGCCATGTCCCCGGCAGGATTTGAACCACAATCTCAGCAAACAAGCGGACCCACGCCTTAGACCGCGCGGCCACTGGAATCTGCTTTACATAGCAGCAATGAAAACAATACTAAAATCCATCAGGGTATAGAAAATGCATTCTCACAAACAGCAAGCTCTAATTTGTACGGTAGGAAGTTAAAAGTGATAAGAAGCAAATCCTTTAAATTTTTTGTTGCGACTGCGCCTAAAATTTATTTGACAAGTGTCCGTGCCCCAAATTAATTCTTTCTCATTAATACATGGGAAGGAACATTATAATCTCACATAGTGCGTAATTAACTTTTTTATTTTTATGAAGCAAAAATAATAACTTTAAAAACCAAAGTTTCATATTTCTGCCAAATATGTCCGCATGAAGTGTGCAGATGCGTTTTGTACCTAGAAAGTACAAATATACTCTTTGTACTACAAAAAGTAGATCGTTCTATGCGAAGGAACACAGAACACAGGGAGAACGACAAGGGTGTAAGGTTGAATGCTTTGTGACCTACACTCACAAAGAATTTTCAAAACTTCCCCTATCAGTTTTTAATCACCCGCAATTCGGCACATCCAATTATTGCAAACACAAAACTGCTGCTCACTGCAGAAGATTAGACACAGATATTTTACATAGGTTTAGGCACTCATCCTGTATGCCACATGAAGTGCTTAAGGAAGTTTTGTTCTGAAAACAATTATAACCTTCATAACATTCATTTGTTGCCATGCAGTTACATTTATGAAATAAAATTCCTCTTCAAAAATTCGATTTTTTCTCTACCTGAAATAGATAAGTGTATTACTAGAATTATGGAAGACAGAACTATTTCTCTTCCATAGAATTATGAAGATTGTATGCTCATTACCGCCAGGAATAATTAGCAAATAAACAAAAATAGGCAAGTAATGTATTTATTGTCCGTAATTTAAAAAAATATATATGTGTAAAATTTCAAAGATAGGTGGTTCCAAATAAAGACACTTTTCTCAAGAAATTTAAGGTGATGCCGCTAACACCAAGTTCTTTCCAAGTTAATTAACTGCTTTGGTAGATAAAATGTACGGACAGACTGCAATATCTTATTTCTCTCGCCTCATAGGAACTTACAACGTGTTTTCTCTTTTTTTATTCAAATGTAATAGTGCACAGCTTGCTTTATGTAAATTTCCTCACCCCTCATTAGCACACGTGTTCGTCTTAATTCTATCAATGTGTGGTAACATAATAGAACAAAGTTTCCCGTCTTATTTTTTTTCTCTGTTGTAGCTTACAATAAAATCCCTGTCGCTCTTTTGTAGCAAATAGCGTCTTTCACCTTATTTATATTTCTCTTTCGCAGCATACACTATGTCTCGTCATTTCTTTCATGTTAGTATTATATACGTGTTCCGTATAATTTCTGTCATTCTGTAGAAGCTACTAGCGTGTTAGGTCTAAAACCTGCAACTCAGTAGTAGCACACAAGTATTCCTTCTATTTTCTATCGCTCAGTAATAGAATACAAAGCATTCCGTCCTATTTTTGTCATTGCGAATTAGAACACAACATGTTCCTTCTTACTTTTGTCAAATCGTAGTATCATAATACTTGTTTCACCTCATTTCTTTCAATCTGTAGCAGCATACAATGCCCTCATGTTCACTAATGGAAGCGAGGAACAAAAACATGAAACGTTGTTTTGTGCTGGAGCTAAAAACACATTCCAGATGAAAGATCGCATTGTGTAAGGAAGATCTCTGTTGGAAAGTCACGAGTCCTGGCATATTTCATCAGTAAGCAACAGTTTATGCACACAATAAATTAGTGCATGAAAATAAACAAAAGTGTAGCCGTATGCTTTCGACAAAATGCTTCCCAATGTTCTTTATTGTAAAGAACAGTGTTAAATAATACCACAGTAATACACCACAACAGAAGACATAAGGTAGAAAACATGTAAAGAATAGGGAAAATATAAACATATGATAATGACTGTGATAAAATCACGATGTCATTTTCAACATTTAATTATTTCTCTAGATACACATTTACGCTACATAAAAATTCTTGTGCTTAATAATCCTTAAAACCGGAAGATTTTCTGGAAACATGAGTTACTAAGAGATGTAAAAAAAAATTGTCTCTTTCATAAACACGAGTTTTAGTGTCTAATAACCTCAACGTACTCTTGCAAAGGCCGTTGGTCTCCATGAGAATTGTGCCTTACTTTTGTCCTATTTTAACAAAATTTACAAACTGTCGACATATTTAATATGTCTTCCCAATAGCGAGCTGAATTGAAACTCATTCATTAATTTTCAAGTTGCTTCATACGGACAGAGAGAGAGAAAGACAAACATAGGAAAGATAATAGGCACGCTCTAGCAAAGTTGGGTCAAACAGAGAGAAAAACAAACTTTAGGAAGCTAATAGGCACGCTCTGGAAAATTTCGATCGCACATACGCAAATCATAGTATTTATATGCCCATAATCTTATGCTACCAAGATCTCAGTGCCCACCTATCTCAAGAACATTCTATCTCTATTATTTAAAACAACAGAATAGCTGGTTGGAAACCGAGAAAAGGAATAAAAATTGCATAGAGAGAGGAAGTAAAAATTCACATTTATGAGACCAGCGATGGCCTTCCAAATAATGTCGGAACCCATGTTTACATATGGAAGTTAAGAACTACTAGTTATGACTGAGAGTAATGAAACAAGAGCGGATCATCTGGAATTATCGTTATATACGAAAGTTAATCACAGTCCAGAGCTATCCGCTGCTCGCCCCAGTGGCTGGAAAAGGAATGCAGTGAGAAGTGCGACAAAAAGGGGTGGTGCACATGACCGACCATGACTGCCTGACAGTTTTTAGTACATGTTCTTTGCCAATCGGTATGCGTTCAGAAGTTTTGTGCCTCCCTATTTATCATTTCTATAGCCTATTTTTCCATTACACTTCTTATAACAAGAAGAAGTTGAGTTTTGAGTCATAAACTTTCGCGTATGAACTGAATAAAGACAGGTCGTGTAGCTAGCTACCTTGTCCCATTGATGTGTTATAACATTTCCTGTGGTTCCGAAGGATCAGATGTAGCAGTATATTAGAACATTAGTACCTTGAGTCTTGGCTATATGGACACAGTTTTAAGTATGAGAGCACAAGTCAGCAAATTGAAATAGAAACTGAACCCGAAATAACAGATGTAGTGATAACAGTCATCGTATGAACTCCGTAGCAGATTCATCAACAAAGTTATGCGCGGTTGCCATATTGGTATTTTCAATCCTCATAACAAGTTTCTTCCTGTAGTGAAAGCTGGTATACTTGAAAATACTCGTATTTTCCCCCATTTACGTTTCCCTGATATTACATGAAGTTGCATCATTTTTTGTTCCCAATTCGGAGGTTTCAATGTTGGCTATGTGATATGAAGTAATAAAACCCTATTTTTCTTGCAATAATCTATTTTTGACACAAATTTGCGGGAAAATTGGTAAATCTGGGTGGATGGCCCTGTGTCCCGTGGTGAAAATATTGAGGAATGGAAAAAGAACTTTCACTTCCTCCTATTGTTGATGTTGGGAAAGTTTGGGGCTAAACTTTCTAACTTATTAACGGATTAACTTATTCCATGAAGCACAGTCTTTCTTGATGAGCTAAGAGTTACTCATACACTCTTGAATTACTTACTTACTCTATGCAGCAGAGCCCTTCTTGAGAAGCTAACCGGATCTCAGCTAAGTCAAGACATTTTCTTCATTTTATGGAACGCGAAGGCTCATTACCGCGTTTAAAAGATCCCATCACCTGTCCCTATCCTGGGCTAGATCAATCCAGTCCGTGCTCCGCATACCACTTTCTGAAGACCCATCTTAATATTATCCTCCCATCTACGCCTGGGTCTTCCAAGTGGTCTCTGTCCCTCAGATTTCTCCACCAAGACACTACATGCACCTATCTTCCCCATACGTGCTACATGTCCCACTCATCACATTATTCTCGAGTTGATCAACAGAATAATAATTGGTGAGCAGTACAGGTTAGGAAGCTCCTCATTATTTAGTTTTCTCCACTCCCCACTCTTGAATTAGCCCACCTCTTATGGTAAACTTTACGTCCAGCCAAAATCGAACTACATGAAGTTCTTCAAAAACTGTTTCTTGTACAAACGAAACTGTAAAACAATATACAATATATGTTAAAATTCTGAAGTTCTTATTTTTACGCATGAGCTTTTATCAATATTTTGGGATTAAAGTCCTCCAAATATTCTGTAGGTTAGCTTTGCCTCCCGCACTAAATAAGTTTCGGTATCAGTTCAGACGTCAACGACTGTACTAAGCTTGACACTGATATGTCCTCCCCAGTAACTTTTAAAATATTTGTTGAGTGGTAAGCACTTGGGCGAGTGACGACTTCTTTGGTATGACGCTCCTCCGTGCGCTGTTGTTGGGCTTCCGCATCTGTCTCATTTCGTGATTTATTCGACGACACTGCTAGTATCGCAGTCTATTCATTGTCGAATTATAGGGTGAGTGATGAATGAAAAATTGGAAACTATTTTGAAGGAAACGGTAGTGGATTAGACCGGCATTTTCTGGAGGTACTGAAAAAACCACGAGAGACCTCAGTCATCTTAGCTTATGTCCCGGTAAAGACACTCTAGAGTACAGTTCTGAAACTTTAACACTACGCCAGACCACTCGGTGTCTATTTTTAAAATTAATCTTTTTGCCTCACCAAACACTAGTGAAAGGAAAAGAG
>Ga0209629_10002009_pt1 | contig 13484 bp, 6 predicted proteins | sample TergutCu122P5_FD_187286 | JGI IMG/M metagenome (GOLD analysis project Ga0209629, IMG submission 187286) | Cubitermes ugandensis P5 segment gut microbial communities from Kakamega Forest, Kenya - Cu122 P5 (SPAdes) (version 2) | ecosystem: Host-associated > Arthropoda: Insects > Digestive system >... | reverse complement strand
ATTTCACATGTACATCTTCCATCATTTGTTAACATGCTACCCAAATATTTAAAACATTCCACATTCTCCAGTTGTTTTTGGTCTATCATAATTGTTACTGGGGATGGCTGTCTTGAAATTCTCATTTTAGGTATATCCACTGCAAACACTGATGAACAATAGCCTTCTTCTAACTATGCAGACATGACAGCCTCATGCACTGAACATCCTCTTCCAATGTCTGCAGTGATCCAGGTGACTTGGATCTTTACGACACTGCCACTTCTGTTAAACTGGTTAAACCAGCATCGAATCACTTTGCTGAAAAAAGGATCTCTTCCACATGCACAGTGGAAATTGCACTCCACTGTTAAACAGGACTTGCTTTCAGCCAATGAAATGACACTTTGCTTTCTCTTGCATGCTTGCCAGTGTACTAACTGTGGTAGTGGCAGTGCTTATTATAACTGAAAGTGTATGTGCATGTACATGAAGAATGTATAAAAAGAAGCATACCAGCATGTTTCAGAAAACTTTCTGAGTTCATAAACATGTTACAGCCAATTCCACCTCTATATTTCTCTTCTCTTCAAAGTGATGTCTAAAAACTATGCAGGTCCATCATTCTGGAGCAAAAGAGTGCGGAACAACATAAGTCAAGGGATGACTGTATTACTATCCACCCACAATCCTCTAAAACACAGGACTACTGCACCCAAAGAAACTTGTAACTGTCAACCCATTAAATTCAAGTTACCCAGTAGTTATATTAGTTCAATGTTAAGAAGGTTAATATAGTTGAAAAATTGTCAACTTCAACAAGTTTCAACAAGGTATCTAATTACCCTTTGTTACATACAAATTATTTGCAAGAGACTAATAAACTCCAAGTGTGGACTGGACTGTTGAGAATCCAAAGTACAGGATTAGTCTAAATAACCAGTCTAACTGACTACATATGAAAAACAGCAGAAACTGAACCTTTGAAATATGATTTTGATCATACAGCTATACTTCCACTAGGTTCAAAAAGCCAAGGCTCCAAGTATCAGCACTTACACGTTCTTACCACAATTCTCCTCAACATACGCCAGAATTTTAATTGCAGGAGAACTTGGTCTACATCACTGTACAAGGAAATTAAAAAAAAATACCATAATAAACACAGTGATGCCAAGAATTTTCTTCTGACTTCCACGCATACATGGCACATCAGTAGCAGATGGTACACATCAGACCTCCACATTGCCACCATTGACATTTCAGCATTTGTCCCACCATAGCAGAAAGGGTTCTATCCCAGCACTGAAGAAATGGGTATCAAGTGTCAGTGGCCAGGTGGCCACAGCCTGGTTAACACATAATCTGTTGTGAACTGCTTCCCTATCAGGTGCTGCTTAAAGCACAAAGAGATGGACTGGTTACAGTGCTGCAACTGGCAGGTTACAGATTCCTGCAGTCCAAATGTTGTGCCCTGTGATTTCCATCTTTTTGGACTCCTTAAGAAGCACCTGGTTGGCAAGTGACTTGGAATGGGTGCTGATACACGACAAGCTGCCACCTCCTGGTTACAGATACTTGACACTGATCCTTTTGTGTGCTGCTTTATAAGTCTTGATGCCATTGAGAGACCAGTGCTTAAATGTCAATAGTGACTACATGGAGGTCCGATACATACAAATCTGCTACTCACTGCCTTGTATACACCAAAGTCAGAATATAGTTCTTGGCATTAGAGTGTTTGTAATGTTATATTTGAAACTCCTTTTTGATACAAGCTTCATGCTGCAAACTTCTCACAACCATTCTAACTAGACCTCAGGGTACAAGCAGGCTGCAGTGGCACCTTCTTTACATGACTGTAGCAGACATTATGAAATTACATCTGGTTACCATCTTCAACACAACTGCATGCTTTCCAAACATGCACTGTAATTTTTCACATCTCATTAGAACTGATGTTCTGTAATTGTGGATACAAAGCCATTGCTGCCACCATTGCACAGCCATCACATTACAGATTACAGACTGCATCATTCATTTATTGTTTTTCATACTGAAAATTGTTTCAAACAGAGGGTTATGGGTTTCAATGAGATTTATATTTCATTTATGATAAGCTACTTGTCAGAAAGCCAGTAGAAGCAGCAGTAGAAGCAGCAGTAGCAGCATAGTAGCAGTAGCAGTAGTAGTAGTAGTAGTAGCAGTAGTAGTAATAGCAGAAGTAGTAGTAGTGGTGGTAGTAGTAGCACAAGTAGTAGTTGTAGTAGTAGTAGCAGTGGTATGAGGAGGAGGATGATTCAAGTAAGTAGTATTAGCTGTAGCAACTCTTATTTTTTGCTCCTTCAAGGAAAAACAGAAGGAAGAAAGCTTAAAATCAACCAGACTAAACTAGCAAGGTGTATTTCCTTATATTATTACTTATATTATTAGTCTTCAAGGAGTGTATTTTTAAAGTCAAGATGTACCACTACTAAGAACTTGAAATTCAGGCAAGAAAAACAGTAAAAGTAAGTATTATTAACACATAATATACCTGCAAACAGCATTAAAACTGTTAGGGATTACAGGCTAACTCTGAAAAGTCCAAATGATCACAAAAGAAAATGAAAAAGGAATACTGGAGTACAGAGATCAGGACTCACATGTAAGGCATTATTTTAAAACTGCTTGCATGAACTCAGAAAGACCTTAAAAGGGTTTTGACGGCTGATATTTGCTAGATCACGTTCAGTTCCCATGGAATACAAAGAGCGAAGAATGCCACAGTGGAACAAAGCCCTGCAAAATAGGCATCCGTATGTTACAGTGATACCTACTTTTTTTGTGTTAGTAAGGTATTTTCAAAATTCCTTGCTGAGAGTTTTCTTGTAGCTCAAAATGTTTCAGACCTATACAGATCTGAGACATAGCACTTAATAAACTACAACATTCGGCAAATTCACAGTACCTGTACTACTGAGGTCTAGTTAAGTTCTTCTACAAAGTAACTTCATTTATTTAAATAACAGGAGTATGAAAAATTTAAGTTCATTCATATGATATGGGACAAAACCAACAATAAATATAACCAACATGAAACAGACATTTAAGTTCCAAATGTCAATACAATACACAATAATATGTTACAATGAGGTCTTCCTGGTAAATTAGCATGCTTATCTGAGTTTTCTGAGTGAAACCATGTTTCAATATAAAAACCTAAAGAACATCACATGCCACTAGCACTACAAAGTGTAGTTATGTAAACAAGCTGAGTTAAAGTTAATATGAAGTTAAACAATACTCATTACATTAGCAACATGCTCAAAATAAACAGATACATACCAGATACTGGACGTTGATGAAAAAATCCAACATGTTACAAGAAGTATGCAACTTACATTTAATATCATTTATTCTACTAACATTGTTATCCTTTTTGTATGTAACTGGCATTTTGCAAATGCACAATATTTAGTCTGGTACAACATATACTGAAATCGCTAGTTGCACTTTCCTTACAGATTGCTTGCATGAGGAATGAAACTTTGCTTAACTAAATAAACAAAATATGAATATTAATGAAATACTACCACTTTCAAATTCTGCATAACAAGAAGCAAGAGGGGGAGAATGAGGAGAATAAAAACAAGGAAGGAAAGATAAGGAAGCAAATGAGAAGTTACAGGATGGTAAGGAAAAGTAGACTGAAACATTAAGACAGGAGAAACTGAGTTTGGAGCAGAATAAGAGAAACAAAGACAGGCAATGTATGCATAACATAATACTGAGGTGCATTCATGCAACCAGTGTTGCAGTGGAAAAGCAATTCTGAGTGTGTGCTTGTAGCTTTAGGTATTCATCCTGCAATGTGCACATGCCATATTGTCATGGTCCACACGTCTCTACATTTTTCCACATTATCTCATAAAGAGCAAGATTTTTTTTGTTGGGGGGGGGGATTATTGAACATAAAATGTGTGTTTTGATTTTCTCTACAAGTTTTATCTGAAATATTTCTCATTCTAAGAAGAACTGAGTGAGATTTGATACAAAAAAAATGTATATTGGTCTTCACGTAAAGTACCCATTATTCTTGTCAGATTTTAATGAAACTTGAATTTTCTTGGCAGATTTGTGAAAACTACTCAAACATATAATTTCATGAAAATCCATCCAGTAGAAGTCCAATTGTTCCATGCAGACAGACAGACATACATGACAAAGCTAATAGCCGCTTTTTGCAATTTTGCGAATGCACATAAAAAGAGAAGAGGAGAAAGATGTTAGCAAGTAAGAGACAAGGATGAAAACAGGAAGAGGAAACAGGTTACCATTTTAAGGTCAGCTCATTCTGAAAAACTCCACAAACATATCTCCTCCTGACAACTGGTACTTGAACGACCTATTAATTCCATCTTTTTCCTCACCCGAAGATTAAATAGTGTTCATGGCAGCCAGCAGGTTAACTCTAACTTGCACATTTATGTAAGTATACGATTTTAGAATAAACTTATTATTTCTTCACAATAGAATATAACCATTACAAAGAAAAACTGTGTAAAATGACACATCGAAAGGCAAAGAAAAATTGGACAAAAAAATCTACCATAACAGGGAGGTAATTATACATGAAACAACCAAACCTCAAAATGTATGCTCAGGCTAGGATTTTTAGGTGCATTCACAACTCTGGGGATCACCCAAAATCACTGTACATTTGTACGCATCAAATAACTTGAGAACTGCAAAAGAGACTGTCATGAAATTTGATGCTGGGGAGTGGGTGGTATTAAAATGTCACCATGTAAATTTTCATTTACATCAAACAATTACAATGACCACATTACATGCATTTATGCACACATCTTGAGAAAAACTCACTAAATATTTACTCCAGCAAAAATGTTTTGTATATGTTGCAGAGGACAATAAAACATACGGTATCCCATACACTTTTTCCATAAGCATTAAAGTTTCTGGGATAGTTCAATAAAACAGATTCTACATGTACATTTCCAGACTTGCTGACCTACAATCAAAGCAACCAACAGTGGTCTTCTAAATGTACATGAATATTAATGATGAATCTTATTCATGGTAATAATTAAACAAAGCTCCTTCCCATCTAAATTTATAGGTCTACACACAGCCTAAAGGTTATTATTTTTATCATTGCAACAAGCACAGCATTTTTACTGCAAAGAAAGCCAGCATCTGCCAGGGCATCTCCTGACAGCTGCAGTGCTCAGAACAGTGATAAAAGAAGCACAGCTAAATGTTCTGTTATAACCATTACTTGATTAATATTTAGACTGTCCCTTTCAGGACAATAAAACTAAAGAAAGCAAACATGCCAGAATTGTTCTGTTTCATGTGCATTTCCATCTGGTTTGCTGCTTAAGACAGTAAGTAAACTCAGGACACCATAATAAGGTAACTTCTTCAAAACACAGATGCCAATTTATGGTAATGACATGAAATATCATTTCAGATGTACTTCTGAACTATTACTAATTATAACACTTTACAACATTAAGTTCTTCTTTAGTATTTCTGCAGACAGAAGGTTGATAGCTACGGAAGTGGTAAGACCATTTCACCAAACTCTACCTCATTTCAGCACAGAAAAGTAATAGTCATTATAATACAGTATCATTATTGAAATGATCACAACCACTAGTCACTTCCCTTCAGGTTACTTATTTCATATGCCCAGTCCTCTCACCAGCTCATTCCCACACTGCTAATCAAACAAGGTGTGAGGTTTCTATGAGTCATCTGCAGTTGCTATACGAACACCATGCTTTGTATGATACATACACTACATACAATTCCTACTTGAAGTGTCACACGTTCAGATGAAAGCATCCCGATGTGCCCATTCCAAACACAACAAGAGTTTACAACCACATGAAAAGGTTTCAAGCAACAAATTGAAATGAAAGCATCCGATGTGCCCATTCCAAATATGACAACAGTTCACAACTGCACGAAAAGGTTTCAGGAAGCCAATTCTATCCTTGACAGTAAGAGAATATGCAGAAGACATGTGCTGAGGGAAACTGGACAGAACTGGTGCTAGAGTGGAGATCTCAAAGAAAATCACTGGCTCAACTTTCATGGCATATGGGTCTGCCTGCAACATCAGCAGGAAATGCATTAAACTGCTGTTTTTATTCATGTAAGACAACAGTAGTACACAAACTCTATGACATAAATTATGAAGGAAGAGTGTATTTTGTAAACTAGCTTCTTAATGGGGTGCACACCAGAGAAATAAACCCCATGCTCATTCCGTGCAATGAAGAAGTGTCTGGTTTCATTTCAGTGGACATATGAACTGTCAGAATAAAATAAACTGGTCTATAGAAAATCACATGTTAATCCATGAAGTGCCATTATATGGTGATAATGTTAATGTGTGGTGTGCTATGAGTGCAACTAGGTGATTGGGCCCATTTTTTCTAGGACTGTAAATTCATGCTGATATGTTTCACACATTCTGACACCAGTTTTAGAACATTTATCCAACTATGAGAGAATCCATGCTTTTTCAGCAAACCAGTGCCACAGCACACACTGTAAACAATGCTATGTGCTGTTCAAGAGAGTGTGTTTGGTGACAAAATAATGTGGCCTTCTTGTTCACCATTTCTGAGAAAGTGCAATTTTTATGTGTGGAATATTTTTAAAGATGGTAATAACCTCACACTGATGATGAATTAAAAGAAAGAATACAGTAAAAGCACTCCCAATTTCAGCATCGGACCTTCGACATGCCCTGAATGTCTCTGTGATATGTGATGCATATCTCTGAGCCTATATAAATCATTTCTAACATCTTTAAATATGGTAAGTACAAAATCAACAAAAACTGTAATAAACTAAAATGTGTGAACCTCTACCCAAGGCAAACAGAAACAAAATATAAATGCACTGTCTGCTGTCAAGCGATGTAGTCCAAGTGTAGAGAGATGCATGATGTCATGTCCTTGCATAACACTTTGGCTCAGATGGCACATGCACTGCAATCAGCTATGCACCTCAGCTAACCTAGTTATCACAAAATCTGAATCACAAAGAAGCAGAAGTGATAGAGCTGTGATCTAATTACAGGTATTATCTCTGTTATGTTATGACAGAAAGAGCAAAATGCAGGCAAACTTCAGACAAGAAAGATGCCCTGCTGGAAATATCTAGCTTCCCAAACAAGTTAGCTTGTAACATCTGAGGTTCTCATGGTGGTAATTATGAAGACAACAGTCTTCTGGGATGTGACATTGTGTAGTCTGATGGATGAATGCCACTTCTACCTATCTAACAGCCTACAAAGCATCAGATACCAGAAGACAGTAATCGTACAAATGTTAACCTGTTTAATGTATGAGCACAGAGGTCATGTTTGCCTCTTATCTGCTTCCATACCAGAATCATCTTGCTTCTGCAAAAAGCTAAACAGCTGCAGGTCAAGAAAGATGAAATTCAATGCTATCTCCCATTTTCAGTCTACACAACTGCATAATGGTCCTTTGTGCACAGCATGCAATCTATAACATACTCCAATATTTTCATGGTAGTCCACGCTATTGCAGTATTGGAGATGGAACTACGCGTATATCAAAAGTGGTGAAGTTACTGCTTCCATGTTATGGCTAAAAAAAGTAACAGACTTGTGGGTGGGGATATAAGACATGGCTACCTCACACAGTCTCTTTGTACTCTCAAGTCCTTCACCCCACCCCAAAAAAACTGCTCTGGTTACATGATGTTCTTACTCCCTTCCTCTCTGTTACTTTGAATTTTATCCATGTATATTTATACAAATTTAAAACTGCAATGAATAAAGACAATAAAACAGATATGAGATTTGCAGTTCTCACAGCATTGTTTCTGACAAGTCTGGTCTTCTGTGATGGGTGCTGTGTTACTGGGTGCATGGTTCTTCTGCGACTTCATGACCCTTGACGATGAAGGCACTACATTCCTCTGAAACATTGCGAAGCACTCACCCAATGACAGAGCATCAGATCAAAGATAACCTGAATCCTCAATAAAACAACTGTTTAAAAACTGGTATTTATGCAACAGCAATGTAACAATGCATATGTGATATTAAGAACCAGCACCTCTTCAAAAGCTATACTGTGAGATACTTCAGCACAACCAGACCCCAAGTTCTTGCTACAACAGGTGAGTTACACCAAAGATTCAGATGAAACTGCTGCCAAAGAAGGCAAAATGATCCTTTAGAACAGCAATTGTTAGCATCCTGGCACAATTATAAAGACACTGCAAGAAATAGAGCACTTTTTTTTTCTAAACAGATGACCACTCTGTAAAAACATGCATAAGCACTATGTTTATAGAATAAATGGTATTGGATGGCATATCACAGAAAATCATCATACAATGCATGAGATGTCAGGTTCTCATGATGGTGCAAATTCTGATTTTTTTGTTTTGTTTTTTGGGCTAAACTACCACCACCCAGAAACCACAACCAAAATCATAAAACACGTTTTAACATCTCTTGCATCTTCATTGAGATCAAATACCAACCCAAATTGGGTTGTCTGGAAATTTTTGCATTGTTACTGCATGAAGTATGTGAAATGTATGGTGGATCAGGTCCCAAAGTTGTGTATCTTTGATTTAAAAAACTATGATCTTGTAACGAATAGTTAATAGATGCTTGTAATCATTTGACGCATTGTAAAGAATTTACAGTTAGACTGGGCACCCTGAAGATGGTATCAGGAGATGGTGAAATGCACTGGAGCAGAAACTAATATGTGATTTGGTAGACACAGTGTAGTGCAAAAGTGTTGGTTTATAAATGGTGATACTGAAATGTTACTTCTTTATTCTCATTTTGTGTGTGATGAGGAGACAAACTAAAAAATTAGACCATTTGTATACAATTACAGTAAGTTAATTACATAAAACATGTAAATACAATGTGTGGGCAAAATGCAAAGATGTTTAACATCAGAGCAGGTAGTTAAGCAGCAGTGATCACCAAGTGGAATCTACAGTGTACAACTATGTGTTTTTATGAACTGTCACGAAGAAGTTTTGTACACCTTGACACATAAAAACTTAGAAACCATAAATTAAATCCCAGTATTTGTGAAATTCTCTATGCCAGATAATACAATGAATAGTGAGAGGCATGAATTTATTATTTAGCAAGACAAGTTGATTTATTTCATGATACTTCAGCCAAGAGGGGTTAACATCATCTGCTAACCCTTTTTTGTGAGTGTACAGACTTCAGTGCTAGTACAGAAACTTGTATTACATATAACTAACACATATTTGTTATGGGGGCTTTACAATAAGCATTATGTAGAAAGATGACAACTCACGATTGCCTGCCGCAGGTGCTGGAGATGCTGCTGCTATTGCCTTGTAATTGGGTGGAAGTGCCATTTTGTGCCTGCAACATGTACAAAGAAGCAGAAGTAAACACCATTCTAAATTAAAACTGGTATCTAAAACCCTGACTGCACTCCTATGGTGAAAAGCTTGGGACAAATTTGCTATGATACAGACTACAAAAGCTGGAAGTTGCCACAATTGCAGACCTCCCACTATTCTACCACCACAGTTCACAGTCATTTACTCTTTTTCATTGTGCTATTAACACTACATAACAGTGTAAAAGTCTGGGAAGTCTACCTCATTCCTCTGCGCTAAAATGGCAGCCCTGTTCTGATGGACTCCAATTTGTCATTCACTGACCAAAACCTACAACTGCCAATCTCAGAGAAACTCGGAGCAAGTTACATCCAACACTTAACACGTTCATGTTTTAAGAAAGGAGACTAGACTATGTGCCATTGTGGTAGCTCCCTCCACCTCTGCAAACAGCAAAGCTCCTTGCTCAAACACTGACAATCGTACAACCATTCCTAGATTTCAGTAACAACAGTATATGTGAATACTGTTTGTGTTACGATGTTCTGAGAATCACTATTACCAATGCCAACTCACAGGAATGATTTTGACCTTGAGTGCAGTGAAACAGAGATGTCATACTATTAGGTGTTTGCAAACAGCAACCAATGCAGTCAAGTCAGGAATACAGTGGGCTGAAATAAAGTTCTGACTCGTGCATTTGAGTTAATAATAATATTCCTGGTGTACTGTATCCAGTTTGTGCAGCACATAAATTTGGTTGTCACTCATTATCAACTGAACATGTAAAAATGGTAACCAGTGGAAAGAGACAAGTGCAGTGACACCCACAGATAAGAGAACCTATTCACCACCACGTCCAAATTGTTCTCATAAGTCAACAATAGTAGCTTCTGTCAAATTCCTGTCCCCATGCAGCATATGGTATTGTAAGTCTCATAGAGAGTGACAGTACCATATGCTGCATGTGTACAACTGTATCCTCCTGAAGACGAGCACTTGAGGCTCGAAACATGTAAAGGAGAATAGTATTTTATGAATAAACAATAATCAGTGCATCAAGTTGGTAATTAATATATAGTCAATTCATGATGCACGGTCAGAAAAACATCAAGTTATTCAACTATGTGTTGTAGTATTTGATAATATGAACTGTCTCTACATATGGTAAACAAGAAAGCCAGTAGTACAATATAATGACATGGCTGAAACATAACCTCTCTTCTGAGGGAAAAATGGCAAACCCAAATTGCTACAGTTAATGAACATTCCCAGAGAATTAAAAAAAATCTAAAAGCTGATTTGCTGCAATCTCTGCCAAAGCTCTTGAAATCCTGCTCCTGGCTACATACCACTACCAATTTATTACCAACTCACTCAAGCTGTGTACCGACAGGCCACCAGGAGCTCTCACAGAGAATGACAGTACCATATGCTGCATGTGTACAACTGTATCCTCCTGAAGACGAGCACTTGAGGCTCGAAACATGTAGAGGAGAATAGTATTTTATGAATAAATAATAATCAGTGCATTAAGCTGGTAATTAATATATAGTCAATTCATGATGCACGGTCAGAAAAACATCAAGTTATACAACTACCAAGTAAAATTACCTGTTGTAAGTACCCTTCTAGCCAAAGTTTAAACACAGTAAAATTTTAATAAACTACTAAAAGTCACATGTAAAAACACAAAGGTAAACAATAACATATGACCTACAGTCTATGATCTTAATGCAGACTATACCAAATGTAGTGTCATAAAATGTGTATCCTGCTACTGCCATTAATTACAACAATGAACAAAGTTTTGCTCCAAGGCCATTATTTTCCACTTTCAAATAAATTAATTTGAAAAAGTAATTTCACGTGTTTGAGATGAAGGTTATTACAGTGAATGGCAATTTTTGTTGCACCTACTATAAATAAGTTCAAAAGCCATCAAGTTGGTAATACTGCTGATGAAAAGCTTACAAAGTATATTATGGGGTCATGTTCTTAAGAAGTTTTAAGTGATGAGTGGCTCATAAATTTAAAAGCAATGACAAGACCATATGCACATAATACTTTCCCTATAAAATATAATGTGCACAATACAACTCTGGTCCCTCACCACACTATCTTTCAGGACAGCTCTTAATTCCACAGTGCTACTTCCTTTAATTTATGAAAACCACAATTTTTCACTGAAATTATTCTACTTGATTCACTGACAATTATCATAAAATATATAAGAAATACCATTTAGAAAGGTTTAACTGGGATGTGTACATTTCATAGCCTTGGAGTGAGTTATGGTCCTCGGTAGCACAGAAATTTGCTAAATGATACAGCTAACAGCTTATTGCCTAATACCAGCAACGCCACTTTCATCGCCACCAAGATCATTTCCACAATGCAGATAAAAATTAAGAGGATGAATGTGTATATAACAATTGCAAATAAGGATAAATGAAAGAAAGGACAATAAGGTACCCTACTTAATCTGCGAATGCTGAATATAGTGGTCAGTGTTTCAATCGTTCTTTACAGAATTTCCTTTTTAAGTGCTAAAATGAGCGTAAATTCGGGGCGAAAATAACTTCCCATTCACATACTCCTATATCGCGAGACATGTTTACTGTTGTGTAAAATAGGGGCTGCTATATTACAAGGCTAAAAAAAGCACACTGTACTTCCTTCCCACATACTGTGGCTGACAAGATTTGGAGTTAAGGAATTACGAAAGTACTGAAGCTTCCATCGAGGGGGCGAATTTCACAAGCTGCAAGAGCTATTTTCAAAACTCACCTTAAAACAAATCACTAACAAACTTGAAACGTACGCATTACACATATGCTACAAAAAAGTGCAAACGAACCACATATTACACAAAACACTTTCAATATGCGACTATTAACGTTACATGGCAACACCGGTTAAGTTTTTATTGTCTGAATAGCACAACAGAAATACCAACCAAACACTCCATTCGCTTATTTCAAATACCAACCACCTTTACCAACTGTGCCGCCAGAATTCTTCCGACACGCGCTACAACGCTGATACAAGCATCATCATCAGTGTCATCTACGGTAAATAATTTTTGTGTGACACACACACGTACACATGAAGGGTTGGTGGTATTTGATAAAAACATATATCTATATTTTACAAGTCGTTTAATCACACCATATACACGAAATACACGATAAATATCCCTTTCACTTTCTCAGTTTCATCGCAAAAGATATCCCTCACAATCACACGTCCGTAGGCCATCTATTATTACCAAATGTAAGTATTTATATTGGAGCGTTCGTATCGGTTGCTCGGTCAAGCAGCCAACGTACCTGCATTCCTATACACCGTTAGCACCTGTGGTTAACACAAAAGGTATGGTGGGAAGTGATGCCGCATAATTCGATAAATTGTGGTGTACCGCCGTTTCGCTAAAACCTACTGCTGCCATCTTCAGAGTCAAAAATATGATGACTCATAAATGCAAGCAAAGCAATCTCTGAATGTAAGAATTTGCGCGAAACGTAGCATTCACGCAGATTTTGGTGCTCATTTCATAACTGAAAACTAATTTTACGTGAGAACGAGGTTGTCACGACGGTGAGTATCGAGATTATGTGTGGTCTTGTGAAAGGTGACGCCTTGTAGTTTGGTTGAAGGGTACTGTAGCCCAAAATTTCCGAAGAACCTGCTGCATCTAGTTTCAGAGCAGAAGAGTGATCTGTAGAATTAAGTTTATTCGTAGGCTCTCACTAAAAAATGTAATTGATTATTAATGTTCCAAGGTCGACTACATCGACAAAGATCATTGCGCAAATTGGCCGAGCTGAGCATATCACTACTTATTCGATATACACACCATTTTTAATAAACCCTCTACCTGAAACCGCTCTGCAGGCGGAAAAGGTAATCATAACGTATCAAAAACAGTTGAAAGCAAAAATAAATAAACAAAACCAAATTGAATGAATTATTTAAATCCCATTTTGAAAAAACAAGAGGTCTTTGGAAAATAACAGGTTAATTATTAATCTTTAGCGAGCTCACTTACTCCAGTTCCATTTCATTTGTTGTCAAAAACTGTAATAATCAATGGGGGG
>Ga0209629_10002005_pt1 | contig 13488 bp, 23 predicted proteins | sample TergutCu122P5_FD_187286 | JGI IMG/M metagenome (GOLD analysis project Ga0209629, IMG submission 187286) | Cubitermes ugandensis P5 segment gut microbial communities from Kakamega Forest, Kenya - Cu122 P5 (SPAdes) (version 2) | ecosystem: Host-associated > Arthropoda: Insects > Digestive system... | reverse complement strand
TTTTCGTATTCAATGCGCTGATTTGACCTTCCAAAGTCTTTTTATCGGCTTTGTATTTGGCTTCCAAAGCGCCCATTTCTTCGTATAGAGATGGCAAATCCGTTTCGGCTATGTCGCCGTATTCCGCACGTATCTCGCTGATTTCTTCCGTATCCATGATACGGTTAGCGATAACGTCTTTTTGCTGTAAGGCAATGAAACCGGAGTTTGCCAATGCTTCTTTCACTCCTTCGAGGCTTTTTGCATCCTCAAAAATCACCTTCGGAAATTCAATGCTTTCCGGTAATTTGAATTTGATAATTTTTTCTTCCATTGTTTATAAATATTTTTTCTAAAATTAATCCCATCCTCCTATATTATACATTGATATATTTTCTTCATTATCATTAGATTTTCTTAACGCATCAAGCAATTTAACTTTGCTTTCACGGCACATATTAAATCCATATCCTTTATATCTATAAGAGCGTTCCCATGTTGATATTGGGAATGGGATATTTTCATCTAATACTAATCGTTTTGTTGTGAGATGTTCAAAAAAATCTTTATGATAAAGCAACTTGTATTCGATTTTTTCAGTACCATCACTATCTAATAGTGTTTCTTTGAAATACGCAAATTTGGTAATTGTAAAATCAAATTTTCTTAAAATTTCTTCAGGTAGTCCAAAAATGGAATGAACAAATTCAATATATAATTTTTCACCTTTTTTCTGAACTGCAAAAACTTTAGAATTTTCGTATCGAACATACCAACCATCCTCTTGAGCTTCTTTTGATGTAAAGTATTCTTGTGCTTTATCAAAATATTCGCTTTTTTCAAAGAAAATATCAATGTCTTTTATTTGCTCTTTCAGAAAAATATTTTTAAAAGAACCACCTGCAATAAATCCTTTGTGATTAGCCATATATTTATCTAAAAAGCGTATATTCCAAAAATTTTCAGGAATATTTTTTATATAAGTTTCCATTATTCCTCTTCTATTGCTGTCGGATATTCTTCTTTACAAGCCCAGTCGGGCAATTCAAATTCATAGATACCGCAGTTCCCAGCCGGAGCCTTTGCGTCGAACCCAGGATAGAGATTCTTTTCACGGCATTCGGCAATGATAGAAGTTGCGATATTTGCCTTGTATTTTCCTACCTCAAGCGAATCTGGCGCCCACCAAAGTACCGCAGGCTGATAGGGAGGTATCGTTTGCAGGATAATCATAATCGTTACGTTGAAGTTTCTACCGGTTACGCCGCTTGCCACTTGTTGGTAAAAACCTTCCGAAACTTCATATTTCAATCGGGCGCAATCGTAGGTGAATTTTCCGATTGATTCGGCGCGGGTTGTTTTCACGGAAATAATCGCATTCACTCCGATGTTCTCCGCAATGTTTATGGCATCCGGACGGATTTTTACCTCCTGTCCGTACTCGTCCGTTCCGTACATTGATACTTCCGACACGGCTCCTTTCATCAGTTTGGGAATAATTCCGCCGCCGTAGGTATAGTATCGCTGTTTCATAGCGTCGATGATTATCTTGTGTTCAGGGTCGATAATTTGATACTTACATTCGGATTTCTCCTTTTCCAGATAATCTTTCAGGTCCGGCATTTTCCATTCTCCGCCGAACTGAGACGGAAGGCTTCCGTTCAACGTCTGATAGAAATTTATCATTCGGATAACTCCGTCTTTTGTAGCGAGCGATACGCCTTCCGGCGCCACGGCTACCCTGTCGAACAGTTCCGGCTCAAGAAAAGCCATGTGGGCGAATGTTCCGAGTTCAAAATGTTTCCCTTCTTTCGGCGGAAATACCATTTGCTCGTAAACAAAAAATGCCAGCGGGCTTTTCAACGCTTCTTTGAGCGCCGCCGAACTAATGCCGGAATGGCTCAAATATTCCTTTATTTCGTCCTTAACACAGACGCCGTTCACTCCAAGTTCTTTTGGTGTGATTATTACAGGTTCTTTGTCTGGATTTTTTTTAATAAAATCAAGCATGTCGTCCAACTTTGCATAATCATTGACATTGTAGTCCGGCTTAAACTCTTTTGTTAGACTTTCCAGAGCCGAAAGAGATTGGAGGCTTGTTAAATCCAAGCCTTCCAAATCTTTTTCTTGTAATCGTAATGCATCCATCTTAATTAAGCGTTGTAATGTCAAATTTCATCGTACTTCCTTCCGTCGATTTATTTTGCGTCTTACCGCGATAGATTATTTCTACCGGAGTTTTCGATGTGAGACTTCTCACGGCATCGACAAGAAGTTTTTGTCCTGAGATGAAACATTCCATTTCGCTGACGAATACGCCACATTTGATTACCTCGCCATCTTCATTTGGAATCTCTTTCAATCCCATATAAAATGCTCGAAGCGGTTTGTCTTTGATTGCTGCCCAATCATCCGCCGTCTTATATTTCAGATTCAGCGAAAATTCGGGTTTCAATTCTTTCAATTTCCCGATTTCTTCTGTATTCGGGATAAAAAAGGCAACTTCAGTGCCTGCTGATTTTGCAATTTCTTCACTCATGATTGTAATTGTTTGATTGTTTATAAATTAATAGATTCTCTTTCATCTTCCATTTCGGAAACCACCTGATTATCCTTTAGCAGAATGCAGTTTTTGTCTTGTACCGGCTCTTTTCCGATGTATTCGATAACTAATTGAAAGCCTTTATCGGTAAGGTACTTTTCAACTTCGTTTTGCCTGTCCTCATCCAAAAGGTTGAAATCCTGAATGAAAACATACTTCAACTGCTGATTCTGCGAAGCAAGCAGTATCGGAATGATTTTGATAAGTTCGCCGGTAGAAAAGTACGGTTCTTTGAGCGGCTTGCTGTCAAATAGCAAATTGCCGTCTTCATCGATGGTCAAGTTTTTGAACGGTAACTTTTTCGATTGTATGAACCGGATGCGTTCCTCTTCAATTTCAGTCTGCTTTGCTTTATTTAACTTGACTTCTGCTTCTTTGTTTTCCTTTGCTTTTCTCTTACGCAAGTACTCCGCATATTGGTCGGCTTTCAGGTTGGTAGTTCCGGCTTCGTTGATTTGGCGGTCGATTTCTTCTGTCGATTGGTTTTCTTCGACTGTAGGTCTGGATTTCATTTGTGAAGCGTATTCTTCTTTTTTCACGCCAAGTACAATTTTCTTTTCATTAAGCGCTTTAATCTGACTATCAATATCAGCGATAGAATTTTCGATATTTTGAATATTCAATTTCAAGTTTTCATCATATCGGCGAAATTCATCGTTTTGGCGATTTTGTTCCACAATTTTGTTTTTACGTGCATTGAGTTCCGACACATCTACCCGCTCAGCCTTTTCCGGTTCACTTAATCCGTCGAATTGGCGCAACTCCCGATTCAGAAACGTAAAATCTTCTTTCGTCTGTTTCAAACGAAGGTCAATCTCAGAAGTGTCGATACCGAGAATCCGCGCCTGCTCACGACCAGACAGCTCTGTGAATTTCTTTGGACAAAGAAGAAACACATTGAAAAGGTCGTTTAACCAACTTTGGTCAAGCGTCGCTCCTTCCGGCGCTTCAAACTTCAATTCTGACCCTGATTTGCTCAATTTACGAATAACTTTGATTTCAATTCCTTTTTCCTCATCTACCAATATCATTTCGCCCTTGGCTGTTGGCGATGACGGACCTATGAAGCGAAATCGCTCACCAATAAGCGGCATATTATAGCCGGATGCCTTTTCGGCAATTCCCTGAAACATAAACCAGATGCCGTTTAGTCCAAGAGTGGACTTCCCGCTTCCGTTGTTTCCTACCAAATAGGTAATGTTTCGGTCAAAAGAAACCTCTACATTCGCATACTTGGCAAAATTTTCTAATTTGATTGATTCAATTTTGTAACTCATTATGTTTTGTTTTTATAAATTTTAAAACTTTTTACAGTCAGGACAATAATTTAACTCTTCTATTATTTGAATTTCGTGCGATTCAAAGTATTCACAGCATATATCGCACTTTTCGTATTCAGGAACTTCGCAAAGTTCATCATACGAATTTGTATCTTCATGGTAGCGTCCGTAACAGGATGCTTTAACTCGTTCGACTTGTTCGATTGTCATTTCTTTTCTTCTTCTTTTAGGTCAATATACATGATCGTAACCATCAAAGCGCAAAAGAACGCTAAAAAAAATTGTGTTGGATTCCAAAACGCTCCGATAAGGGAACAAATTCCAAGAAATCCAAATACGATTATTCCTGCTTTGTCAAGTGTTTTCATACTAATTAATTATTTCGTTTTTATTCAAAAATTTCTCTATATGGTAATCTCTAAAAATTCTTTTTTTCCCGGACAACGTTGAGTCAATTTGTCCGCGTAAAACAAGCCTTTCAATTGTCCGCGTGGATAAATTAAGATATTGAGCTGCTTCTTTTTTTGTATAAATTTTATTCATAGTAAATATGCAAAATTATAGTCATCTAAAGTTTCTTTATTATTTATACAGTTTTCAAGTCTTTGCTGTAATTTTTTTAAAGCGCCATCCATGGTATATGCCTCAATCATTTTAATACACCACTCGAATTCATTATGTTGAAATACATACATATTTTTTATCATAAATCGTTATTTTTTAAAATGTCAGATACGGCGGCATAGAATATGTCGCTTTTGATGCATTCGAATTTTACACGCTTGAGCAGATTTCCTTGTCGGGGAGTGAGTGTAGAAATAGTTTTCGTACTATTGGACGATGCCTTGCGGGTACTTTTTTTCCCCGCTTGGCATTTTTCAACTGACCGTCTCATTTGTCGAGTTTTAAATGTTTTAAAATAAAAAAAAGACTGTTGAACCCCTTGTTTTGAGACGGTCAATCGTGCTACATAGCGGCGATCCGACGGGGCGCAACAGCCTATGCTGTTTTCTTGTGCGGAAATAAAAAATACCGCTATTAGTAACATTTGAATTGACCGTCTCAATGGTAATTCGGCGGCAAAGTTGCAAAGTATTTTTTTAATAAAAAAATTATTTCGTATGTTATAAAACATGTTTTTCATAATTCTTCTGGTTTTAAAAGGTTAGTACAGGCGATATAAAAGGAATCGCTTTTCAGACAATTAATTTTTACCTGTGTGAGGATTTTTATTTGCGTCTTGCTTAACGCTGAGGATTCGGATTTCGCTCCGGCGGGCGTGTTTGCCGAGCTACTTAATTTCGCTCGGCTCGCATTCTTAATCGGTCTTGCCATTGGATTAAAAATGTTTTTAAAATTAAAAAAGCTGTTGTTCTCTATCTTTGGCAAGACCGATAACGCTAAATAGCGGCTATCCGTAGAGTAACAACAGCTTGTGCTGTGTGCGGAAATAAAAAACACCGCTATGATTAACGTTTGAACCGGTCTTGCCTTGACTAATTCGGTGGCAAATGTCGCTATTATCTTTCTCATAAAAAAATTATTTTATATGTTTTACAACACATTTTTAAAAAAATAATCCGCCAAAATGAAGACCTCTTTCGAGGTGGGATACTTCATTCGGCAGATTATGTTTTATTTATTCTTGCTATCCCTGCAATTTTCTTTTTCCAAAAAAAGCCTTATCTTTAAAGTATGAATGTACTCACTGAATTTGATAAGGCTTAATAAATCAAACGATTAACCGCTGTCAATTCGTTTTATCCGGCTTTCCGTATCTATGTTTTACGCCATTTTTACGGTCAGGGGATGCGATTTCGGGGACAAATTTACTTAATAATTTAAGTACAAACTATTATTTTACTTAAATTATTAAGTATATATTGAGATTTATACTAATTATAAATAACATTATTGCTAACATATTGATTACTAATTTGATAGATATATATTTTAGAATGATTCTAAATAATATAATAATTATCTATCTGATTTATAGTATTTTGTGTTGCTATTTAGATTTAATCTAAATAAAATTATTTTTAAAAGATTTATTATTAATGAATTGTACAATTTTAATAAAAAATAATTTAAAAAATACAAAAATGAACACGAAAGAAAGAATTAAAATTTATTTAAACGAGTTGAAAATTGGTCAGACTGCTTTTGAACTACAATCTGGTTTATCACGCGGAATGCTTTCGCAAAAAAATTTATTAGGTGAGGAAAGTTTATTAAAAATTGCAAAAACATATCCAGAATTAAATCTTAACTGGTTAATAAGAGGAGAAGGCGAAATGACAAATAAACCTTTCAACTACAATTTTTCAAAAATCTACGTTGAAGTAAACGTGGATGAAGAAATAAAAAAAGTTTTAGAAAGTAAGTTGGAAAAAAGGAGAGACGAAGTTGTTGTTTTATTAGAGAAATAAAAAATGTAAAGAATTAAGATATAATATGTTGAAAATTAATAATTTAGAATCGTTTGGAAAATGGTTTGAAAATAAACCATATACAAAGGAAACTTACCCGTCGATAATGATTACAACTGCTTGTGATTTGACAAATGAGTTTATCGAAAAATATATAACAAAAACATATATATGTTGAAACTTACGATGATGTCAAATCTTTTCAAAATTTGAAACTTTAACAGTTTCCTCTTTATAAATCGGTATTCCAAGAAAATAAATAATAACTATTTTCTGTCCCAGATAACTTTCAAATGAAGATTTTTTTTCTAAAAATATACATAATTGTTTAATAATTAAATAATGCACAAAGATAATAATAATTTATGCCAAAAAGAAAAATAATACCCGAAGGGAAAGAAGTAAGCAAAAGATTTATTCGATCATACGAAGAATTAAGATATAGAGGTACCGTAAAAAACAAGTACGATTTTTTTGAAACGCTTGGAATAAAAAAAAGTGCAAATATCACACTAAAAAAAATAGAAGAAGGATTGACGGAACCGACAGTTTCAAATATATTGCTTTTGCATAAAAAATATAATGTTTCAATTGAGTGGATATTGCTTGGAACTGGAGATTTTAAATGTAAGCCAAATTAAAAATACTTGAAATTTATTTTTTACTTTCGGAAAATAATATTAGCTTTGTAACGCTAAATTTTATACAGAATATAAAAATAATTTACCCGTACCCCCGTGCGAAAGCTCAATGGCTCGCAAATTTTCTGTGTAAAATTTAGCAACGGGAAAGGCGGGTACTTATTTTGAAATTATGGAAATAAAAAAATCATTTGAATTACTTACAAAAGCGCAGCAATCTTTGCTAAAAAAAGTCAAACTTCAATGCCTGAAAAGTGACTTGTTTTTTGCGGAACTGCAAAAAGTTATTTTCGGAAAAGAGGTGGTAAAAAACGAAGAAAAATTATCGTAAAATCGTTTGTTTTTACGCATAATTCTCACCTTATTTTGTAATATGCTGATTATGTTGTGATTATGAAGTCCGTCACAATTCACATAAAACTGGAAACAGTTTTTTACCAACTTTCTTGCTGAAAGGATGCAAAGGTATGAAAATTTTTTCTTATTTTTGCTGCATAAAAAATAATAAAATGAAAAATTATGAGAGAGGATGAAGATATTGATATCATTAGTCGAAAAGTAGAGAACGAATTACCGGGAGATTTTCATAGAGGGATTACTAAGGACGAACTAATGATAGGAATCGAAAAGGGACTTAGAGAGATGTTTTTAAGGAAACAAAAACAAGCCGAAGCATTGATACAATGAAAGTTTTATTTTTGCCTGAGATAATTGACTATTTCCTTGACCTTGCTGATATTTTATATGACTAATGGATATTTTGGGTTTATTGATACAGCGATAAAATATTCGGATAAGCTCTTTGATGAAATAAAAGATGAATTACCTAACAAGCATAAGAAAAAAGCGCCCGAGAATTTTGATAGATATGGAAAAGGAATGTTCTACGCTATATTCAAAAAAAATAAAAACACGTCTTGGTATGTATTTTTCAATATTTATGAAACAATAGATGATACAATTTATTTTGTCAGGTATATTAGCAATAATCACATAGTTGCACAATATTTATAAATCTTCAAAAGTCTCAGTATCTTCATCAGATTCATAATCAAAATTATCTTCTTCCAAATTATCCAAACGAATGTCCATTGGTTTCCGGACAATACTTTCCACATCATGAAACGGCTGTTCGTTCAATTTCTTCCAAAGCAAATCTTTCAGAGCGGAAATTCCTTTTTGAGTAAACGATGAAATAAACAGGAATGGAACCCCTTGCGGTAAATTTTCGGACAAAGCCTGTTCCAGTTCGTCGTCCAACATATCGGATTTTGAAATGGCTAAAACACGTTGTTTGTCAGCCAATTCCGGATTGTAACGAATCAATTCGTTCAGCAAGGTTTCATAATCTTTATTAATATCTTTGGAATCGGCGGAAATGAGGAAAAGGAGAATGGAATTTCGTTCTATATGTCGCAAAAACCGAATACCCAATCCTTTACCTTCGCTGGCTCCTTCGATAATTCCGGGGATATCTGCCATTACGAACGAATGTCCGTCTCGGACATTCACAATTCCCAGACTCGGCTCGAGTGTGGTAAAAGGATAATCGGCAATCTTGGGTTTGGCAGCCGAAACAACAGAAAGCAAAGTTGATTTTCCGGCATTGGGAAAACCCACTAAACCTACATCGGCCAATAATTTCAATTGAAGGATAATTTTTCTTTCCTGATAAGGTTCGCCGGGTTGCGCATATTTGGGCGCTTGATTGGTTGCCGTTTTGAAGTGATTGTTTCCTTTCCCGCCCCGTCCGCCTTTTAACAATATAAATTCCTGTCCGTCGTAACTGATATCGGTGATAAATTCACCGGTTTCTCCGTCAAAAACAACTGTTCCCAAAGGAACGTAAACAATTTTATCTTCGCCGTCTTTTCCTTTGCTTAACCGTCCCGAACCGCTTTCTCCGTGGCCGGCCAAAATATGACGTTCAAATTTAAGATGAAGTAAAGTCCAGTAATTCCTGTCTCCTCGTAGAATCACATTACCGCCATCTCCGCCATCTCCGCCGTCTGGACCTCCGAAAGGAATGTATTTCTCTCTTCGAAAATGTGCAGAACCTCTGCCTCCCTTTCCCGAACGCGCATACACTTTCAGATAATCTACGAAGTTAGATTCTCCCATTTTTAATAAACGAGACGATCTAAAATTTCCTTAATACTTTCAAAAACCTCTTCAACCGGATTGTTACCTTTTACCACAAATAGTTTCCCTTGCTTTTTGTAATAAGCGATTAAAGGTTCGGTTTGAGTTTTATAAACCTCCAAACGCTTTTGGATCGTTTCTTGCGTATCGTCGCTACGGCCTTGTATTTCTCCACGCTTTAGCAGACGCTCTACCAAAATATTCTCTTCAACATCAAGGCTTAAAACGGCAGCAATACTTTTATTGCTTTCACGCAGCAAATGATCTAAAGCTTCACCTTGCGCTATCGTTCGCGGAAACCCGTCGAAAATAAAACCTTTTTCCTTTGGATTGGATTTTAAAATGTCTGCTAACATTTTGATTATCAAATCATCCGGGACCAAATGTCCTTTTTGAACATATTCCTGAGCCAATTGGCCCAATTCGGATTGTTTTTCCATTTCCGTCCGCAATACATTACCCGTAGAAATATGATACAACTTATATTTCTCAATAATCAACTCGCTCTGTGTGCCTTTTCCACAACCGGGTGCACCAAAAATAACAATGTTCAACATATATACTTTCCCTTTTTCTAACTTTTTATTTTATAAATATTTTTCAAATTTCTTCCTAAACCTTCATAATCCAAGCCATATCCGACGATAAAATCATTCGGGATCTTTAATGCGCAATAATCCGGTTTTATGTTTGTTACCAATGCGTTGGGCTTAAAGAGCATGCAGACGATTTTCACGGATGCGGGATTTCCGGCTTGTAATTTATTCAACAGATAAGACATGGTATGGCCGGTATCAATAATGTCCTCAACAATTACCAGATGACGATTTTCAACATTTTCAACAAATCCTTGTATTTCTTTGATCAAGCCTGACGACTGCGTTCCTTCATAAGATCTCAAGCGAATAAAACCGACTTCGCAAGAAATATCTAACCCTTTTATCAGGTCGGAAGCGAATATAAATGCCCCATTCAGCACACAAATAAAAAAAGGATTTAAGTCTTTCATATCTTGCGCAATTTCTTTAGCCACTCTTCTAATCTCTTTTCGAATAACCTTTTCAGGAATAAAGAGTTCGAATTTTTTATCTCTCAATTGGACTTCAGTCATTTTTTGTAATCGGAATAAGGTGCAAAAATAAGAAAAAATAGTGGAATAATAAAAAAATTATATGATTATCATTGCCAACTAATCCGCGTGCCTTATTCAAAAATCTTTCAGATATTTATACAACAACCTGACAGGCAAACCCATTACGTTGTAAAACGACCCTTCCAAATGCTCGACGCCTATGTATCCAATCCACTCCTGAACGCCATACGCCCCTGCCTTATCGAGAGGCTTATATTTTTTTACGTAATAATCAATTTCCGCTTCCGATAAAACGGAAAAACTGACTTTGGAAACAGAGAAAAATGATTTTTGCTTCAGTCGGGTTGTCAGGCAAACGCCGGTAAACACTTCGTGCGTTCGGCCGGAAAGTTTTTGCAACATGTATTTGGCTTCCGCTTCGTCTTTCGGTTTGCCGTAAACCATCCCGTCCAACCAGACAATCGTATCTGCCGTAATTAAAAGCGTATCGTCCCGCATCAGGGTTTTATAAGCATCCGCTTTCAATTGGGCAAGATAAAGCGGAATTTCTTCCTTTTGTAAAGTATCCGGATAAGATTCATTAATGCCGGGCAAGGTCTTTATCTCAAAAGGGATATCCAAACCCGACATTAACTCTTTGCGTCTTGGGGAATTAGATGCTAAGACAATCCGGTAATCAGCAAGATTTTCAAGCATAATCTGTTTTGTTTACCACCCGAAAGCTTCATCGTCCTGCATCCAGATACCGTGAACCTTCAATGCCTGTTCGATGATATCGCGTCCAACGCCTTTACCGCCTTTTTTCGGTGAAATGTACAGAGCAATCGCTTTGATTTCAGGGACAGCATCCGCCGGACAAGCCGGTAGTCCTACAGCTTTCATGATTTCATAATCGGGAATGTCGTCGCCGACGTAACAGATTTCTTCCGGTTTTAAGCCTGTTTTTTCCATAAAATCGTAAAGTTTTTCAATCTTGTTTTTCGCTCTCAGATAAACGTGTTGAAAACCTAATTTTCCAAAACGAATTCGCACGGCTTCCGAATCTCCGCCGGTAATGATTCCAAGCTGAAAACCTTTCTTGGCAGCTAACTGCATCGCATAACCGTCTTTAGTATTCACAATCCGCAACGGTTCGCCGTCTGGATACAAGGGAATGGATTCCGGCGACAAAACTCCGTCGATATCAAAAACAAACGCTTTTATTTTCAACAAATCGTAATTAATCATATATCTAAATTCGGTTCGTTATTGCGATCCGTCAGGCGATTTTACGACGTCATTGCGAGGGCGATAGCCCGAAGCAATCCAGAAAACAAAAAGAATAGATTGCTTCGCCGCAAGCGGCTCGCAATGACGGGGTAAAGCACCGCCCTCGCAATGACGTGGCTATATTCAACTATTATAGTTTCCTTGCCCCGTCGCCGATTACAACATCATAAACTTTTGGCTTGATGTTAAACTCTTTTTCGTAAGCTTCGATTGCTTCTTTGATAAATTCATCGACTTTATCATCTTTCACCAAATTAATGGTACATCCGCCGAATCCGCCGCCCATTACGCGTGAACCGGTTACGCCGTATTTCTTCGCTTGTTCGTTCAGAAAGTCCAATTCTGGACAGCTTACCGTATATTTTTTGCTTAATCCCTCATGAGTTTCATACATTTTCTTGCCGACGGTTTCGTAATCACCTTTTTGAAGAGCTTCGCAAGTGTCGAGCAGACGTTGGATTTCTTCAATCACAAATTCCGAGCGGATATAATCTGTTTCATCAACTTTGTCTTTCACTGCTTTTAGTTGGTCAAGCGTAGCGTCGCGAAGTAATTTCACTTCAGGGTGTTTTTTTGCAATCTCGGCAACCACTCTTTCGCAAGATTCGCGGCGTTTGTTGTACTCTCCGCCAACGGCCAAATTGTGTTCTTTGCAAGTATTGATTAATACCAACTGATAACCTTTGGGCGAAAACGGTACATATTCGTATTCCAAAGAACGGCAATCCAAACGAAGCAAAGAACCTGCTTTTCCCAGACAAGAAATGAATTGGTCCATGATTCCGCACTTTACGCCCACGTAATTGTGCTCCGTAGCCTGTCCGATTAAGGCCAATTCCTGACGGGTAAATCCGAGATTAAACAAATCGTTTAATGCGAATCCCACAGCGCTTTCCAATGCTGCTGATGAAGACATTCCCGCTCCCAGAGGCACATCGCCGGAAATCACAATATCGAAACCCTGAACTTCCCGTCCTTTTTTATTCATTTCCCTGCAAACGCCGAAAATGTATTTAGCCCAACCTTCTTTTGGTTTATCTTCCTCTTTCAAACCAAATTCCGCCGAATCGTCCAAATCTAAGGCGAAAGCTCTCACTTTGTTAGTCCCATTGGGCTTTATTACACAATACATTGCTTTGTCTATGGCGCCGGGAAGCACAAAGCCTCCGTTGTAATCGGTGTGTTCGCCGATAAGATTAATCCTTCCGGGGGACGTATAGATAACGCCACCTTCCCCATACAAACTGCTAAATTTTTCTTGAATTTTTTTTGTGTCCATGATCGTTTTTTATAATTAATAAATTTATATTTGCTATTTTTCTACTCGAATGAGTGTTAAGTTAATTCTATCTCGCCGTCATTGCGAGCCGGTTACGGCAAAGCAATCTATAACTATTTTGAGATTGCTTCGGGCTTCGACCTCGCAATGACGATACGCCAAATTTTGATTAACATAACACTTGTTCAATAAATCCTATTTTTTTATGTGTATAAAATTAATGCGTGATTTATTTTGCAGACAAAGGTACTAAAAAAAGTGAGAAAATAATGACATGACGAACAAAATTATTCTCGGCGGAGATTTTCAATAAAAATTAAAAAATCATTATTTATAGTGACAATTGTTAAGAAAATAAACTGTACTTTTGCAATCAGATAAATTCACATTAAATTTGAGAACTAACAAGATGAAAAACGACAACACCACCGTCAATAATTCCGGTCTGACCAGCCCTGACGCTAAGGGAACTACTGTTGCGGAAGACAATGTTATAATCGAAAAAGGTAATACCATCCTTGGTTTATATACAATCGAATCTGATGCTATAGTCGGAGGGATGGGCAGCGTTTATCGAGTGCACCATACCGGTTGGAAAGTCGATCTGGCGATGAAAAAGAAGTTTTGGAACGAATTCTCGATATTTCTATCCAATTTGCTCGAGGCTTGCATTACGCCCATGAGCAAGGCCTGATTCATCAGGATGTGAAACCTGATAATCTGCTTTTAACCGGAGACGGCAAGGCAAAAGTCCTTACCGCTAAAGTTGGC
>Ga0209629_10002004_pt1 | contig 13490 bp, 7 predicted proteins | sample TergutCu122P5_FD_187286 | JGI IMG/M metagenome (GOLD analysis project Ga0209629, IMG submission 187286) | Cubitermes ugandensis P5 segment gut microbial communities from Kakamega Forest, Kenya - Cu122 P5 (SPAdes) (version 2) | ecosystem: Host-associated > Arthropoda: Insects > Digestive system >... | reverse complement strand
AAAATCATAAGGCTGTTAGTAAGAAAAATTAACCTCATTATTGATAATTTTAAGTAGAATTAAATTCTACATAAACTGTTATGCCTAAACAGGCCTTTTTAGACAAATACTGTAAAAAGAGACATGTAATTATAGACACAGAACATGTTAAAAATGACATGGCGTTGCAGGACAGCATCTTCCCATTTGGCCATTAAGGGCATATAAATACTGTGACAGTGTTTTCCCATTTGGGCATAAAGTGTTCAGTCTAACTCTTAACAGACAATAGTGGAAATGCTGTCCCAATCTGTGTAGGCACAGACATTTAAAAGTGAAAATCACTCTGGATGTCAGCAGCTACATTAGGATATGAAACTCCCAGAAAATAAATGGCAACTTTAAAGTTATTTTTGCTTTAATTTTACAACAAATTCTGCCATCTTTATAGAAAGGAACTTACAAGAACAGATGCCATCATCAGTGTACAACACTAATTATACCAACTAAATACACATAATAAAATAGTAAAACATTAAATGAGCTTCTCCCACATGTTTTGGTACATGTCTACCATGTCTACCATCTTCAGGGAGAACACAATGCCAATTCTTAAAAACCAAATGCTACTGCAGAGCTGTTATGTATAGGTTCCCTGGTCTGTAGCAGCTTCTTTGTTGACATTGATTACACGTAAAAGGTACAAATGGATATATTTTAAAACTTATGGTTACACTATGGTACATTTTACATATAACCAATGTCAACAACGAAGCCGATACAGACCAAGGAACCTACACATAACAGCTTCGCAGCAGCATTTGATTTTTAAGACTTGGCATTGTGTTCTTCCTAAAGATGGCAGACATGCTGGAGAAGCTCATTTAATGTTTTACTAATTTATAATGTGCATTTAGTTGGTATAATAATGGTGTATGCTGATATAAAAAATGCAAGGAATGGACAACTTTAAAATAAGATGCCATCATGATTATAAAAACTGTTACAATGAATACCACCTTACTTATATAAAACAGTAACACATACTGAAGACATACATAACAATGTACCCAAAACCACCAAGCCTGTTCAACAGAAATAAAATCAGTCAGCTCTACCCACCTTGTGAATCTTCTTGTGTCCTCCTTCATCAACTTCATAATCCTCTTCAGTCATCCACTCATTGTACTGATCAAGGTCTAACACCCACATAGCAGCCACCTGAAAACACCAACCAAGATATAAATATGCTAACCAATAATTAATACATTTTTCAAAATGATTCACAACACCCAATTCACCAGCAATGTTGGCAACTACTTACCCGCCAAACACCTGTATGTGGCACAGGAGAATCAGGCGGATCGACAGGTAACTCCATACTGGTCCAAGTATCATGGCTATCCGGGAAGTAATACCAGTGCAGCAGAACCATCCGATCGCGCTTCATTGTGGGACGGGCATATTCCTCGTCCAAAGGATCACAAGGTGGGTAAATGATGTGCGTTGCATCATCTTCATTATCTAAAAAATTTTGATATACATCCGTCTGAGACCAGATTATGCTGTCTAACATAGAATGCAGCATATTATGATGCATTTTCCCACACGAAAGTACTCTTTATTTCAGGTGCACATTTCGGTGTTAATCACCATAATAAATAGCCACAACTATTACCACAGAACTAGATGAGAACAGGCTGAGTCTATTGGTACAGTACGTGTCACAAACTAATTGCAGAGATGAATGCACGGTCAGCTTACTCTGGACCTAGTCACAAGCATGTCCTGTCCTTATCAGCACTGAGTTTGTATATTTTAAGTAGGATTAAATCCTACTTCCTGTCCACATGAACTGCACAAACAGGTGGATGCAACATCTCATGCATCACCTCCACCACAACCACAACCAGCTCCTATTATATTTTATATAATTTATAAGTTTAATTACAGGATTCAGGACATCAAATAAGGTCCATTTATTTAGGATTCACACTAGGATACTTACAGCATGGCAACACCCACACAAACACTTTACAAAGCATCATATAAACCATGCTGCTACACACATATGACACAGTCTAAACAAAGGGAACCAACATAGCAAAAGGCTGTAACCATCACAACTTGAAACACCTGCTCCTACAATAACCAACTCTCAGGCCTACACCCAGTTGTTGTTTTATGCCCTAGTTGCATTCCTGAAAAGCGGGAAAAAAATAAAACTGATATTCCCATCAAAAATAATGGGTTAGCATAATAGAAGGCACCCAGCCAAAAGGGTGTTGAACCAAAAATCAGACAGCAAAATTAAGAAGTGGTGTAAACTGGCAAGAAGCATTAAAGCAAAATGATGTGAAACAAGGGCTGGGTGTACTAGTCTGTTAATGAGTCTCACTGACATTAAGATTTCACAGATACATCTGCCTAATTTTAATTCCTACCACCAAGATTTTTACTAACTGGCCTCTTCTCTTCTTTTGCATCACCTGCATTCCAAAAAGTTTTAAACTGTACTGTTTGTTAATGTCACTACAAATGTCATTCAGAATGTCCAAGTAAACCTGGAGGGGCTGAAACTAAATGGGACACATCAGCTTCCCTTCTACACTAATTATATTAATGTATTAGGTGAAAACAAACATACTACAAAAAACACAGAAATTTTATTAGTTACTAGCAAGGAGATTGGTCTACAAGTAAATGCAGAAAAACCAAGTATAAGCAGTACAAAGGAAGAAAACACAACATAAAGACAGGTGATAAATCTTTTAAAATGTCACATAGTTCAAATATTTCAGAACAAAACAAACAAATCCAAATTGTATGCATGAAGAAATTCAGGACAGATTAAAGCCAGGGAATGCCAGCTACCATTTGGTCCAGAAACTTTTTTCTTCTCATTTGCTATCTAAAAATAGAATTATTAAAATACACACAACTGTAATTTTGGGTTAAGATCAAAATAAAAAGAGCATGCAGAAGAATGATGGATACAGCACAGTTCAGTGAAAATTATTCTCTGGTGCATGCTAAATATCATGAAATCTGCTAGGTGTTCTCACTGCCATGCCAAAAGATGAGACATGTGTACGTGCCATATGAAAATGACATGCAAATCAGAATCAGAGATGGGATTACTTGGTTGTGGAATTCATTATTGATGCTTTACTGGAAAGATGTTACTTGTACACCTTTTTTTAGAGTAAAAAGAGTTAAAGAATGTCATGACATACAAATAAATAAAGTTTAAATAAAACTACAATCTGTACTGTGTCAACAGTTAAACATGTATAAGATATATCTAATCTGTCGGGAAAAAAATGTTTCACTGTTTATAGGGTGCTACAAAATTCATACTTTCACAGTACACCATTTACAAAATCCTGGCATAAATCTCAAAACCAAAATTTTGGGAAGAACCTTATGTGAATTATGAAACACAAGATGATTCAGGGTTCATCATACCAACATTTCACTCACTCCAGTCTTATACCTCATATTAACTTAATTTTAACTAAAATAAATTTTAAAATTTGTTAACAAACCTGTAATGGAACCTTGGTGTCTCTTTATTATGTCCTTTATCTTCCCCTGCATGCTTTTCTCCACCTCTGACCGCACATATACTACTGGCATGGTAAGACATTTGTTTTGAATCAGCACCTTCTCCACATTCATGAACATTTCCACATTGCGGTCCATTCGAGATGGTGACTAAAAACAATGTACAAAACAGTCATTCAAACAATTCACTCAAAAAAAAATCTTCACATGTAAAAACACATTCAAAACTTACCTGAAAATCAAACCTTCTCCATCCTTGATCACTCTTAAATTTATAAACTGTAGCTAGGATGTGGCACAAGGCACCACCCGGTTTGAAATCTAGAAAACATCTCATCTGTGGAAAAACATAGAGTCTGTTAAGTTATTTACTGTCTAGGACTGACAGCTTGAACTTGGAAAGTATTTCAGGAATACATGGAACAGGTTGTGATTTCTGTCGGTGAGACAGCACGCACGAGCAACAACAATTAATGGAAAAACATCTACACACAAAACAAATCTCCTCCTCATGTATTAGCAGCCACTGTATATGAGACCGGTATCTCACTGGGTACATTCAGATACTGACCTCACAAGCTTGGCTCCTTGTCCAACATCTTTGGCCAGCTTCCTCACCCTGCAAGTCTCAAGTTACCAGTCCTTGACTGTAGCTTTTTCTCACTCTTTAATAAGCAGTGTTCCAGAAATATTTTCATAGATAAATGGAAGGAGATCAATGCCAATACAAAAATATCTGAGCAACACTACTATAAGGAAGTAAATTCCTAAAGTGGCTAGAACATTTAAATTATGTTTCCGGAGTCCCGGCTGCTACACATAGTATGTTAAAGAGTTGAACAACACAGCATACTGACATGTTTGTTTACAGTCAGGGAAATGAATAAGGAAAGTAATTCAACACACACTAGGCAGAAGTGTATTTCTTTACACAACTACATGTACTGCAATGTCTCCTTCACAGCAGAACTGTGTTACTCACTGAACACTCCTTACTGCAGTTCTTCAAAGTGTGGTGACAGCAGCTCAGCCTTGTTTTGTAAATTTATTGACCTGCGCTGCCGTCTCTTAATTCAAAAGTCGCTGCCTCCATACTTTTCTCATCTTTTTGTACCTGTTAACCCTTTCATGCCAAATGTAACGTATATCCATCAAGCAGTGTGATGCTCAAAATGCTGAACATCGCTTATTGTCGACAGCCAACTGTGGCTGCCCTTATGCTTTCCCATTTAAATTCTGGGCTGCTACACATCACACCAGGAATTCTGGTGCCAGAGGGATAAATACATACTGCACCTATTCAGAACAGGCATTTTTTTTATTTCATATTTTATATCTATTTCACTTTTCCTTTCATATTTGCTGCAACAAATTTCAAACTGGTAAATTCCTCACATGGAATACACAGCTTCTTCCGTCAAATTTGTACATGAAAAGCATAATTATGTATATCAAACAATATGGGGACACAGCTCATGCACAACTTCATACATGCATGCACAACCTTATGATTAAACATGACTTGGTGTGTCACGTGAAATCAAACTATATTTTCCACACCATTCCAAAGGATTTGGACAATGCTACATCACATCTGAAACCACACTCTGGATTTTTTTCCATCATCCCATATTTAAAATATGAATTACAACACCACTTTGTAGACAGGAGTAGTCTCCAACTCCAGCCAACAGAGGTATGAAAAACACCTACTTGTTTTGGTCCAAAAGGGAAAGCTAATCTAAACCTCTGGACCTGCTAATGACAAGCGGTTTTAATGTTTATTTCAAACATGAAAGAATAAACAATGTCTAGAGGTAGAGCAAATTCCAAACACACTGGACACGCAGAGAACTGAGGACCACTTACACACAGGGAAATATCAGTACTAGTAGGTATTACTCACGGGCAGTCTCGTCAGTGGGGGTTTGCTGACATTTTTCCCAAGGTTGTCCTCTTGGAATTGTATCAACTGAATGACCAATGCAGACAAGCCTTTGCTAGTTGGTGGATCTGTTTGCACATACTGAAAAATAAATAACCATTAATTACTGCTGTCCAGTATGGCTGTGATAGTGAACCTTTTCCAGTCCAGCACTAGACATCACACTTCACTTGAATGAGCTGCACAATTACACAGCCTTAACACGTAAGTCTGCTACAATTCTCGCACTCTGTGGGCTCCTCATCATCCCAGGCATCATGCACACTGAAGTTTCTTCATGAGCAACTTACACTAGTCAACGAACAATAAGGAATCTGATCTTCTGCAGTGTGGTGTAATACTACCAATAATTGGTTCTTGGTGTTTCAAAGGGACATACCACCTTAATCTTCTATGGCTCAGTGGTCCATGAAAATCCTTCATGTACTATTGAATCCTTGAGGATGAAAATGATATATTCCTCTGAAATTTAAGGAACCATTTACTTAACACTGAAGCATAACAATCAGGAATACCATGATCCTAGATTACACAACTGTGAAAACCCCCAGAACTTGCATCAATGAAAACAGTTACACTCTACTAACAGAAATCATTCTGAAACAAAGCAATCACGAGTCAGAACAATCTTTATGGAAGCCATCCCATTTTGTTTACTATTAAACACACCACACTTGTTCACTGTAACACAATACAAGTTTATGTAATCAATTAAATTGCCCTCACATGTATGCTACACTTTTCAGCCTGTACTTAGGCCATCCTCAGGCATGTCAACATAAGAACATATGCAGGAAGATACAATAGAAATCTACAGGACTTCTATTAACTCACTGTTAGATTTCTATTGAATCTTCTTGCATAGTTCATGTGTTGCCACACCCAAGGATGGCCTAAGTACAGGCTGAAACATGCAGCATACATGTGAGGGCAATTTCATTAAATAAACTTGTGTTGTGTTAGACTGAACAAATGTGGTTTGTTTACATGTCTGAAAGAGTTTTCAGAAAATCAAATTTGGTTACATTAATGGTTCCAAAAAGGGTTCCACAGAATATGCAGAAACCTCCTACAATGATAAATTCATAATTTACAGAATTTTTAGTAATAATATATCAACAGTAAATTGCTGTACTTGTGCAGTACACTAAATCTGCACTGCCAATAAATTAACATTATCAATAAGGGGTGACTTCAAGACACTTCCATGAGAATAACTGCCCACAGTCCCCACTCTACAATGTGCAAATCTACACACTATGGTTAACCACATCTCCATTCCCTGTCAGATGTAACACGTCAGAATGGCAGAGCCCAACGAAAGGTGGCATGGCTTCAATTCACCTGCACTGTCTGAAAGGGCCATGCACAGAGCATGATTTGGGTGTACTTGACTTCTAGTTCAAGCTGTGCCACAATTTGCGTGCAGGGACAATGACAACGGTCCACTCAACTTCAGTTCTGCTTTCCCTCTAGGGATCCACAAGTTGGAAATCACAATGAAAGCTCTAAGTCGAATTGCAGATATAGGATAGACCCCTGCTGATAAGCCTGAGTTCAATAAATTTACAGGCCCATAATAAAGAAGCATCGGCTTCGGTGGTCTAGGGGTAGCGTGCTGGCCTTTAGTACCCAACTTCGCGAGTTCAAACCCGGCCAAAGCCGTCGGACTTTTAAGGGCGAAAAAAATCCTCATCACGCCTTCCTTCGGAGAGGAAGTAAAGCCGTCGGTCCCATGTCGTAGATTTGCGGCATGTAAAAGATCCCTAAATGGCGTGGAAGTCGTCATTTCAGCAAAATTACTGGACAACATTCTCGCCCACAGTTCCCACTTCCGCCGCTGGGATCTCTCGCGTCGTGGCAGACGTGGAGGCACCTGGTGGTGAAAAGTGGGGGAAAAAAAAGGCGGGGGAAAACAATGGCAAGCTATCCCTAAGAACTTGCCCAGGATGCAGCGTACCAGAGCCATACCAGTCGCCTGACTGAGCTCTGGTCTCCGCCCAGACCCGCCCAAGGGATGAATACCAATAATAATAATAATAATAATAATAATAATAATAATAATAATAATAATAATAATAATAATAATAATAATAAAGAAGCATTCATCTTGGGGCTGCTAGACCCTGAAGATCAAGGCAGTGTACTCCTCTAAAATATCAGTAAAAATTCACCAGTTGACACAACATAACATTCCAGAAGACTTGGGGTGTATCAACACTGCTGTCAGAACAGCATATCTTATGACAAAATCTCTCTCTAGCCAAGGCCACAGCCAAACAGAATGTGTCAGGCTGTTTCTAGAAGCTCTCATCATTAGGATCATGTACTAACCCTAATCTGAATAGGTGACAGTGTCCTGCAAGGCATCTCGTCGCATGTCTTTATGGCTTCCATTAAACTGTAACAGTTCCCTTAAAAGAAACACTCCACAATATTACTTAGCATGGCTTTGTCCAGGTGTGGACTTCCAGTGTTCTTTATAACCTCTGTTCAAGCACTGTGATAACAATGTGCCAGATGTGAGTCCATAACAACATCAGCACCAGTAAATATAACGTAGTGAAACAATACATAGCAACATACCTATAAAAAAAGGCACATTTCTGGAAGTACCTACTTTTATATAGTAGATTGTAAAAAAAATATAAATGGTGACTGTAAGAAAATCTGTATTTAGCTGCAGGTTTTGTGACAGTAACTACTGATCCACTGGAAATAAGCAACTAAAATACAGCACAAAAAAATTGTACACTAACCTGTGCATCACATATGAAATACGGCTTAGCATTACAACTGTGGTGACTGTGAACTCAGCAATACTGGTTACAAAGTGGAACACAAACCAGAAGTCTGAATTAAAAGGAAAGGAATTTAAGGTGTAAACTGGAAATTTGGCACTGAGGTTCTGTTCCAGTATCTTTTCTTTTTACCCAGCTCCTCCAAACCTGGTCCTCCTTTATTTACGTAAACACAAACAGAATATGAAACTAATTAATGGTACGTGATTTGAGGTTCTCACAGTAATGTCGCTAATTATTCAGATCTTATGGAATGTTTTGTTGTGTCACTGGGCAAGTGTTTCCTGACATTTTAAAGGACTGTAGTGTCATCACATTCAAGGGTCAAGCAGTCCAAGAACAATGGTAACACAAAAATGAGATCAACTTTAATTTAAAGAAATATGAAGGTACATGATAAAAAATTAAGATATGGTATGTCAATAAGCACATAAAGGTAGATCACAGTGCCACAAAGCCTAAGGCAGGACCATTCAGTCTTGTGTGAAGTGTAGGAAACTTCGGCAAAATGTGGTATGCATGTGGGCAACATAAAATTCAACATACAGAATGATAAATGAGTAAATATACATATATTATACATATAATTTTACTTGTGTATTTTTCTATATATCATGTGCAATAAAAATATGCTGATAACAATATAAAAAACTCATTAAAAATGCAATCCATAACCTACGCTACAGTGTCATTACTTTTAGATCATTTTTACACACCTGCTTCAATATTCTACCTCAGCTCTGCCAGGGAAAGGTTGACAGGACATTTTCTCATTTCAAATATCTCCACAGGCAACATCCCACTGTGTCACAGGCAACATGTTGCCAGAGAGATATAGGTTGAGTCAGCCTGGTCTGAGGCATGTATTCTCCTTACCACACAATCAACAGAATCATGGGTTGAATCACACTCAACGCATGGATTATGACTTCAGTTTTTCTGTGAATGTATTCTCCTGTGGAAGCAGAAACCTTGCAAACCCCTGATCCCCAATCCAAGCAATCCTACAAAACGTCGCTGGGAGGACACATTGGCCTCTATGCACCAATTCACGGAAGGCAATATGAACATAACTTTTAAAAGTACGTAAGGTAACACAGAATACCAAAAAGTTAGTAAACAGAGAAGGGTGTAACTTCAATGAAAGTTTGTTTTTTTAAATATATGTTCCAACTTTATTGCTCATTTTCTCACTGAAAATCAAATATATCCATCGACCAAATACTTCTAAAGCACATTTTTACAAGTACCATCCCACAACAGCAAATTTGCACAACGAATACACAATAAATACAGTTGCCAACTCTTTTTGGTAACATAACTTTGATACGCACAAAAAATGTGACATGTGCCTGCAAGGAAACCATTTCCAGCATATTCTTAGAATATGGAAAGTAAAAACAAAAATTAGTTACAATACCTACAACTAACACTCTCCAGCAGCTTATTTAAACATGGTGAGTTAAAAAATAATATTAGCTGCAATAAATTCTACTACAATGTGGGTACCCCGACTTTTGGAAAACTGGAATACTGATACGGCTAAGCAAAAATAATGACCCACACAGCCAGAACTCATTATTCACTATTTCACTCATTTGCAAGCACCCAAAAACAAATTATTACAAATTTTCTTTGCATAGTTAACCTGTAGTATCAACAATACGTACTGCCTCTCTGAACCTATTATGTCCCACGAATATGCTAACATTTTTAACCAGTATTATGAATAAAACATACTTTATTATTATTACCCTGGGTTAAAATAACCTGCATACAACACAGAGTACTTAATGTAAAATACAACCTTCACATTTCTGTTTTTCTGGGATATGGCACTCCATCATGAGGTAATTAGTTCCTAACATTTTGCGACAACATAGTGGTCTCACCTTCAGGGATCAAAATATTCAATACTTCTTGGAACTTCTCGGTAGAGTGAAATGTTATCCCAGAACAGAGCCCTCACCCATAATGCTACAAAAACCCAAAATCTCAAATATGAACTTACTCTAGAAATTCTCTAATCACAACCATTTCAGGAATGAATAAAGGGACAGGTATAATTAAAACCACAACAATGTATAAAGAACAATGTCAACATTGTATATAAAAACATATACACTTGGAGCTTGATATGCCTTCATGGTATCTGCAGTGATGACTTCACTTCTTATCTACAACTTTGTAATAATACATGACTTAATGTTCCTGAAGGTACTAAACTAGATTCAGGATACCACCACTCACCAAAGAATGACAATCACTATAGCAGTTATGGAACCAGTTACACAGTAGCTGACAATCAGATTTCATATCTTGAGTTCTCATCCACAAAGCAATTTCACCTTCTACGTTAATCGAGTCCATTTAGACCCACGAGCAAAAGAAATTAGTTATATTAGCAATACCTGTATAGGAAAAGCCTGACTACAAAAAGGGCAGATAATGAACTACACTCGGTCTCTCTGTAAGAATGTTTACCAAATTTCATACATCAAAGAAATAGTGGAATACCTGCACGCTATAATGACGTTAAATTTAGGAGACAATACATCTGCAGGCGATTCCTGTATAGTTGTTACGTATATGTCAACCAGTTCTGTTATACATTACAGGATAACTGCACCTTAGTAAATGACATCAGTCTCAAACACGGAATCGCGGCTTATCTATCTTTCGAATATTCCATAACTGCATTTCAATATATATAACCTAATCCTACTAGTCGAATACCATAAGCTAAACACTCGCCCATTTCAAAAATGTAAACAACATTAACTAATTCAGGTAACTTAACCTATTCCTCATTCATGTCAACTAACCACACACCAACGCCCGGCGAAAGAGATTGCCCTCTCCAACTTACCTTTTTACAGTTTTTCTGCAGCCAAGACTTTATTGCATCGAATAAAGAAACTGTCTCTGGAGATTCAAAGAATTTTGTATTGGGCCCTCCATCCTTTTTCGGCGCTAAGGACATCATCTTGTTTCCTTTCTATATGACGCTCCGACAACGATTCGAGCAGATTACGGCCGAAGCACCAACAACACTTGCGCAAGAACATGTGGTGCGATCTGTTGGTAAAAGTTGCACACAACTGTTACTAATCTCACAGTAATCCAGATCAGTGCTACCACAAGAGAAAACTTCCTCAGCTTGGAGACATTTCTATTAGCTGTTACCGTAACAAATATTGCATTAATTTCACCAAACTGTCCGTTATTCCCGTTGACGGCATTAGTTCTATGTACACAACACAACTTGTACCTGACAACTGTGTAGTACAAGGGTAAAAGGAAAATTTTGCAATGCTATATTAGTATTAATGCAGCAAATTGAACACTGCTTCTGACAATGCTACTCAAAGAGAAACTGACAACTAAACACAGAAGTACACACGCACACACACACAACAGTAAATTTAGGCATTTCATTTTGTCCCAGTGATAGCGTAGTATATATTTAGATATATTAGTATACATACTACGCTTGATACCATAGAGATGAATATATATATGAATATATATATATATAATTAGCACGATAATTATAACAGTATATGTACTACACTTGATGCCATACTGATGAATAGAGACTGCATAGGCTTTTCCATTACATATTATATTTTATACTTTTAAGTCAAAATGCTGACTTATACCTATAAACTTTAGCAACATAATTTACATATCAATTTCAGCATCGCTTAATATTCTGTTTTCAGAATAATAATTATTGTAATTTTACAACCACATTACAGTTGCTGTTTGTAAGGAGAGGCTTCTCCCCTTTGACACTTTGTGAACTGATGTCCTACTTGATGATGGCTGAAAACAGCCAAAACATGTAGTAATATTCAATAAAACAAATAAAGAAGATCTATAGTTGCGTTTGTCAGATGATAATAAACACTCAAATAAATGAAAGAGTGTGTTGTGCATAACAGTAGCTCACCTCCATCTAGCACTGAGATTAATACTTGCTAGGAGCAATGCCTCCATCCCCCATGCTTTATGCAAGTTCTGCTTAATCAAGTACATGGACAATGTTGCTTTTTAATTGTACCTACATGACAAGAAGAATTCCACACACAAGGCCAAGCAGGTGTAAGTGAGAAATGCTAACTCTCAGGGGTATGTTGCCACTGAGTTTATGTCCCACACAATGGTGTTGCTAGGTTTTTAGGTGTCCAGGGCCACTAACAGCAAAGACCCTTTCGAACAGAAATTATGAATCTTCAAAATCACTCTCACAGTCGGTATAGTGACTCGCTACGGGCTCGACGGTCCGCGGATCGAATCCCGGTGAGGGGCGAGATTTTCTGCAACAATCCAGACCAGCCCTGGGGCCCACCCACCCTCCTATACAATGGGTACCGGGTCTTTCCCGGGGGTAAAGCGGCCGGGACGTGGCGTTGACCACCCACCCCCATCTAATGCCAAGGTTAAAGAAAGAGTAAAGCTATACCTCTACTCCCCCTCTGGGCCTTCGTGGTCTGTTCTAGGGTGAACTCTTACCTTTATCTTACTTAGGGCAGAAAATCTTTTTTTTGTCCAAAATATTCACTTTGCTGTCCATTTACCGCCCACTACACTCTGCTGCCCGGGGTGGCCGCACCACTCCCTCCAGTTACGACACTATTTGGATACAGAGTTCTACATGATAACCAGACAAAGCCAAAACATGTTCTAACTCAACATGTAAATTATTATACCTAATAAGGATTGTTGTTATGCCAAAAGTAGCACCTAGTTGTAATTTTAGTGGCAGTGCATAATTAAGTCCACAGTGTTTCATTTTAAACTTAATGAGGATAAAAAGAAATCCCTTCCTAAACAAAAATGAACAAGCAATGGATACTAATATTCAGAAATTTCAGAGAAAACCAAGAGAGCAGTTTTGTACTTTCCTTACCACTGATGATCCTTCATTTATGTTTAGGAAGGTGTGTAGCTTCAGGGTAAAGAAACTGAACTTCCTAAGTGCAATATCACATGGTTGCAGCTTACTAAGTCTCTGTGTTTGTTTTTATGTTACACACTTTTATTTTATAGTTCTTTAATGCTGTATTTTCCTTTGCACTATTTCGATGCCAATTTGCCATACATATTTACTCCATTCAAATACTGTGAGAATAGTGATATATTTTAATACACATTTTATTGGCAATACAACCAGTACTTACACAAATGTAATG
>Ga0209629_10002003_pt1 | contig 13495 bp, 10 predicted proteins | sample TergutCu122P5_FD_187286 | JGI IMG/M metagenome (GOLD analysis project Ga0209629, IMG submission 187286) | Cubitermes ugandensis P5 segment gut microbial communities from Kakamega Forest, Kenya - Cu122 P5 (SPAdes) (version 2) | ecosystem: Host-associated > Arthropoda: Insects > Digestive system... | reverse complement strand
TGGATTGTCAAAATCTTTCCCAAGCAGGATAATTCCTCCACGTGGACCACGCAAAGTTTTATGTGTTGTAGAAGTCACTATATGAGCATACTGAACGGGATTTTTCAGTAATCCGGCAGCAATCAGCCCTGCCGGATGCGCCATATCCACCATGAAAATAGCTCCGATTTCATCGGCAATCTGACGGATACGGGCATAATCCCACTCGCGGGAATAAGCGGAAGCGCCGGCAATAATCAGCTTGGGACGTTCCCGTAACGCAACTTCCTGCATTTGTTCATAATCCACCCGTCCGGTATCCTCCCTGACGTTATATTCCAAAGCATGATAAGTGATTCCCGAAAAATTTACGGGCGAACCGTGCGTAAGATGTCCTCCATGAGAGAGATTCAATCCAAGAAATTTATCACCCGGATTGAGGCAAGCGATAAAAACCGCCATGTTTGCTTGAGCGCCGGAATGGGGTTGCACGTTCACCCATTCAGCTCCAAAAAGTTGCTTCAAGCGGTCAATTGCCAATTGCTCGCTTTCATCGACAAATCGGCATCCGCCGTAATAACGTCGTCCGGGATATCCTTCCGCATATTTATTGGTTAATACCGATCCTGCCGCTTGCATGACCTCCTCGCTTACAAAATTTTCTGAAGCAATCAGTTCAATTCCGGACTTTTGCCGGTGATATTCTTTGTTAATAATATTAAAAAGCAGTTCGTCTTTTTTCATATAATTCATAATTTATAATTCAAATTTCATCATTTCTTTTTAACACTCCATCCGAATTTTCCGATTAAATGGCTTAGTCCGTAATATTTTCCGTGAATATAAACCAAAAGTTTGGCTTTTTCCATATCAAACGCGCCGGTAACAGGATGGATATATTTTTCATCCGCCAAAATATTGACTACTTCAGCGATAAACATATCATGGGTACCGAGCGCAATCACTTCTTTTACACGACATTCGATGCACAACGGCGATTCTTCAATGTAAGGAGCGCCAACTACGCTTGCGCGTGCAGGGGTTAATTGCATTTTTTTGAATTTATCGTAATTTTTCCCTGATCGTACCCCTACCCAATCTGTTTCGTAAGCCATTTCTTCGGTTGTGAGATTAATCACAAATTCCATATTTCTTTTAAGAATGGGATAGGAATAACGTTCGGGACGTACAGAGATATAGCACATAGCCGGATCGGAACAAATGGTTCCCGTCCATGAAACCGTAAACATATTGTATTCGCTTTCGTCTTTACCTACCGTAACTATCACGGCCGGCAATGGATAAAGAAGTGTTCCGGGTTTCCAGTCTTTCTTCATAGCAAAACGATGTCTTCTTTCTTGATTTTCAATTCACAATACCGGCATTTCAAGGTTACATTTTGTTTGTCGATTACTTTAAAGACCGTTTTCATCGGTTCATTATTCGTGATACATTTCGGATTGTTGCATTTAACGATTCCTTTTAAAACGTCCGGCAGTTGAACCTGTTTTTTCTCGATGACTTCGTAATCTTTAATAATATTCAAATTGACGGTTGGTGCAATCAATGAAATTCGATTGATTTCGTCTTCTTCGAAAAATTTATCTGAAATTTTCAAAATTCCTTTGGTTCCCATTTTTTTGCTACTGAGGTTATAGCCAATGGTAACGCGCGTTTTAAGTTTTTCGATTCCCAGAAGTGAAACTACTTTGAACAATTGTTCCGCCGGGATGTGGTCGATAGCCGTTCCATTCTGCAATGCAGCTACCTGTAATTCTGTTTTATTTTTCTTCATAATTTTTTCAATTGATTCCGAGAACATCGCAAATAATAGCCTGACGGGCATAAACTCCGTTTCGAGCCTGTTCAAAATAATATGCTTTGGGGTTATCATCCACATCGTTGTCAATTTCATTGACTCGCGGCAGGGGATGAAGAATCCGCAAATTATGCCTGCTTTTTTCCAGCATTCTATTTTTAAGTATATACAGATTTTTTACTTTTTCATATTCCATTAAGTCGGTAAAACGTTCGCGTTGAACGCGGGTCATATACAAAATATCCGATGACCGGATGATTTCTTCCGAAAAATCGATACATTCTTCAAAGGGAATATTGTGTTCTTCTAACCATTGTTTGTAAATATCAGGTAAACTCAATTCTTCGGGTGCTATGAAATTAAAACATGGATTAAAATGCGACATACCTTCAATCAACGAATGAACTGTCCGTCCGTATTTTAAATCGCCCACCATCGTAATTGTTAAATGTTCCAACCGACCTTGTGTTTTATAAATTGAATACATATCCAGCATGGTCTGCGATGGATGTTGATTTGCTCCATCGCCTGCGTTTATAATCGGAACGTCAGTTACTTCCGATGCATAACGAGCGGCTCCTTCCAAATAATGTCGCATAATGATCAAATCGGCGTAGTTACTGACCATTTTAATCGTATCTTTCAAAGTTTCTCCTTTGGAAGAGCTGGTGGTTGCAGCATCGCTGAAACCAATCACTTTCCCGTTTAGGCGATTTACTGCAGTTTCAAAACTCAAACGTGTTCGGGTGGAAGGTTCGAAAAAAAGCGTAGCGCAAATTTTCCCTTCCAATAATTTTTGATTTGGATTTTTTTCGAATGATTCGGCCTTTTTCATTAAGTGGAGAATCGTTTCTTTCGATAAATCGGCAACAGAAACAAAGCTTGCTTTTTTCATCTGTACGTCATGTGTTAAAAAAATCTTATGCAATCTGCATTCTATTCATGCTCTTTGGCGCAATTTTTGCATGCGGATTTCATATCTTCTGCATAGAAGATTTGAATACAAAAGTAAGCAAATTTTATGTATTCGGTAATATCAAAGAGAAAATTTTTTAGTTCGAAAAATAGTGCTTAATTTTGTCGAATTTTCAATGATGGATAAAATTACAATTTCCTTCAAACCGTATTTATGACTAAAAATCAATATATCTTACTTATTTTTTTACTGTTCGTAGTATCAGCTTATCCGCAAAAAGTCGGTTTAGTTTTGAGTGGCGGCGGCGCTAAAGGCGCTGTACATCTCGGAATCATAAAAGCTTTAGAAGAGAATAATATACCAATCGATTGCATTGCAGGAACTTCGATTGGAGCGGTCGTAGGTAGTATGTATGCCATGGGTTATTCGCCCGATGAAATATTGGATTTATTCTTATCGAATGATTTCTACTATTGGCAAACAGGTAAAGTGGAAGAAAAATATCAATATTTTTTTCGAAAAAGTCCGGCTCAACCCGATTTTGTTAAATTTAATCTCCCTATGAATGATTCGTTGCGCATTAAGACTACGGATTTGCTTCCTAACAGCTTGATTAATCCAATTCAAATGAATCAAGCTTTCCTCCAGTTATTTTCCCAAGCCAATGCACAATGCAAGGGAAATTTCAATAATCTTTTTGTACCGTTTCTCTGTGTTGCTTCCGATGTTTTTAATAAGGAAATGATCATATTCCGAAAAGGCGATTTAAGTTTCGCCGTCAGGACGTCTATGACTTTCCCGTTGGTTTTTAAACCCTTGTTAAAAGATAGTATCCCTCTGTTTGACGGTGGCATTTACGATAATTTTCCCGTAAATCCTATGAAAGAGGCTTTTCATCCCGATTTTATTATCGGCTCTTCTGTTGCAGGAACTACAATGAAAAAACCGGCTGATATGGATTTATATAAATTGGTTGAAAACGTGATTATGCAAAAAACCAGCTATCATATTGAACCTGATACCGGAGTCATGTTGAATTTTACTTTAGACGATGTGGGTTTACTGGATTTTAACAAATCAAAAGCTCTGTATGATATGGGGTATCGTGCTACATTAGAATTAATGGATTCCATAAAAGGACGAGTAAAACGTCGAGTGACTCTTGATGAACTCACGGCAAAGCGAAATGTATATAAACATTCGTTACCTGAACTTATTTTCCAAAATATTTACATAACCGGAATTAACGATGTTCAAAAAGAATACATTGAAAAGCAAATCCATAACGATTATCAAGCCCGATTTACCATGGAAGATTTTAGGAAAACGTATTTTCGTCTTTTATCCAATCCTAAAATACAAGAAATCTATCCGCACGCTGTTTGGGATTCGATTGACAACTCGTTCGATTTGTATCTCGATGTTCAAATCCAAAATGAAATTAAAGTCGCTTTTGGAGGAAATATTTCTTCTATGAGCGCGAATCAGTTGTATTTAGGAATAGGATACCGAAGTTTGACCGATTTCTTTTCCGAGTTAAATTTAGATATGCAAGTTGGAAATACCTACAATGGTGTTGTATTATCCGGAAAAATTGAAGTTCCTTCCTCTACTTTTCCGCTGGATATTTCCGCCATAGTCGTACATAATTACCGTAAATATTACGAAAGCGAGAAATTGTTTATTGATACGGATGTTTCTACTTTTATTCATCAACGAGAGACGTATGGGAAAACAGGAGTCGGTTTCCCTTTCCAAAATAAAGCGCGAATAGACGTTTTCATGGGATATGGAAGCTTAGAAGATAAATATTATCGAAGTAATAAAGGTCCTTACTATACAAATAATTTCGATAAAAGCGTATATAATTTGTTTTCAACGGGTATAATGTTCAAAAAAAATACGCAAGACGCCAAGCAATTTCCGGTAAAAGGACAAAATCATCATATTTATATACAATATCTCTCGGGTAACGAAAATTTTACTCCTGCCCAAACCAAGTCCGAACAATCATACAATCAATCATGGATTCAATTTGATGCTTTTTTGTATAATCTCCATTCGATAAATTCTAAATTTAATATCGGTTATATAGCGGAAGGCGTAATCTCAAGTAAAAAATTACTAAGCAATTACACGGCATCCGTTTTGCAAGCGCCGGCTTATACCCCTACCCCATTCAGCTTTATTGTTTTTAATGAAGCATTTAGAGCCAATCAATTTATTGCGGGAGGAATAATCCCTATTTGGAAATTAAACACTACCTTCCATTTTCGCGGCGATTTTCACGGATTCCTACCGATTCAACCTATACGGCGGGGCGAGAATGATCAAGCGCAATATGGTCATTTATTTACTCATCCGTCCTATATGGGAGAAATCAATTTAGTTGCACAACTTCCTTTTATGTCGATCAGTCTCTTTACTAACTACATCAGTTATCCGAAAAACAATTGGAATTTTGGATTGAATATCGGATATTTGATATTCGGACCTAAATATATTCCATAGAATATTTTGTATAATAGGAAAAAAGCGCTACATTTGCAGTCGCAAAAAAAGAAAAAAGGCTCCGTAGCTCAACTGAATAGAGCATCTGACTACGGATCAGAAGGTTGGGGGTTTGAATCCCTCCGGAGTCACAGAGTGAAACACAAGCGTTTATAAGAAAAAAGTAAGCGCTTTTTTTATTGGGTTTGCACACAATTTGCACACAGAAGCTTGAATCAAATAAAGAAATAAACAAAATATTTGGAGGATCAGTATTGCAATTGATTTCTTTGAGTTGGATTTAATTATAAGCAGAACAATACTTGCAATTATAGTAGATTGATTGATATTTCTTAATACTTTGCAGGTTTCGCATACTTTCATTGAAAAGTATCAAGTCGTTCAATCTCCTTAGCCCCTTTCCATTGTTTTATAAATTTTAAATCTGCTCTGTTGTTACGACCCTAAAACCAAGATCATGAACAAAAAGAAAATGACCAGGATGAGCAACAAGCCGAGCAAGGTTTCCAACACCGTTGAGATTGGTGTAATTGGCACCACCTCGTACTGCCCGCCACTCAAACCCTTGGCTATCTCTAAAATTGTATGGTGATTTTGTCCATTCCCATACGTTACCAAGCATATCAATACATCCATATGGAGAAACATTTTTTTCAAAGCGTTCCACGGGTGTAATTCGTCTTCTTCCACGGTCAAATTCTTTAGAATTACAAGCATTTTCTATCCATGTATTTCCCCAAGGATAAAGTTGCTTGTCTATTCCATAACCAGCTGCTGCTAACCACTGTGCCTCGCTCGGTATGTCAATATTAAATCCTGACACTTCGGTAAGCCATTTGCAAAACATTACGATATCAACCCATGATACACCCATAACAGGACAGTTTCCTTGCCCTACTTGAAATACTCCATTTTCCCAATAGTCAGGGCATGGATGCCCTGTTTCTTTCATAAATATTGCATATTGAACGTTAGTTATTGGTGCTTTTGAAATATGGAATTCAGAAATCATTTCACTGTCAATATTTTTTACTTCATTATCGTCATCATCAAAATAATCAATATCAATTGATGAGGCATTTACTTTAACAAAGTTAATTCCTGTTTCATAAAATTCAATATTTCTGTAACCAGAAGGAGATAATTCGCGTATTTTTTGACGATATTGCTCGTATTTATTGATGATCCTGCTTTCAATCCTTGAGTACATTTCATCTGTTTTTTGCCTTTCTCGCAAAAGCGCTTCCCATAAAGCTTTATTTTCTTGACCATTATCATTAAAAACCTGCGGAAACATCTCATATTTTTGTTCCAACACTGCTTTTAATGTGTTTTGAAGCGCATTCTTGAGATCTTTCAATCCACTTGGAGTTGTTTTATATACTATATGGCGAATACTACGTAAATCAAAAGGAACATCATTGATGTCTTGAGTTATCCCAATGAGTGGTTTTCCAAGAGTATGTGCAATACCAGCTTCATAAAGTACATTCGGATTTCGACCTGTGAATTCTCCGATAATAATGTCGGCTTGACAAATGGAGCCAAAAATATCCTCCATTATAGAAGTAGCACTAAAAATATCATCTCCCCGAATACATTTTATACCTACTTCTTCTACTGTAGGTTTAGTGTACTCCTTATAAACATCCTGAATCATATCTCCTGAGAAAGGCATAATCACAAAACAAGATAAATTATTATCTGTTGAAGGAAATTTTCTAGTTGAGAAAAATGGGTTGCAAATAATATTATTCATTCGTTATTCTTCTTTTATAGTGTCATACAAAAAATATTTTTTACTCGGTATTCCCATGAATTATATTTGTATCATTTGAATTGTTACATTCTCTTTCAGTTTTTAAAAAAGCGTAACACATATAGAAGTTAATAATAATATTAAATAAGACTATTATCATATTACTAATGTTAAGCTTTAATTCTTGATTAATCATTAGTCTAAAATTTAACATCATGAAAGCAGTTAACAAATTTGCAACTAACCATTTAATAGCAACAGGAACTACTTCTGAACAATTGAAATTATTCTTAGCAACAACAAATAACATCCATAATGCATCTGTAAATATTAACGCCATGACAACATCATATGCTTTTTTACTTTCTACTATTGACATACCTATTATCAATAATGCTTGAATAAGCATTAAAGAAAGGTCTACAAACATGTTTACTGAATTAAGCTTTTTTAATTCGAAATAGTTCTTATTTATAAAAACAATATTTCTATGAAAAAAACGCACAACAAGTAAAATCAAAATTATGCAATTAACAAATTTAAGAACTGTATTTTGCGTGTCGTTTATAGTGGAAGCACTTGCTGTCGCCTCTATTTCAATAGAAAGATAATTATTAATTAAAAGCGCCAACGCGATTGCACAAAGCATGCTATATAATTGACAGAAAGCTTTGATTGTTGATTTGTAGTTATTCATGATTTCTCCTTTGTCTCTAAATGGTAAGAAACGTTAATTCCGCATAATCAATTATAAAGCGTTCCATTCATCTGCAACAGAAATGTTACTCGGATAATCATCACCAAGTAAGACATAAACCAAAGAGAAATAAAGTTTGATAGCCTGAATATCTGCTACTCCATTTTTTATTCCTTGGAATAGATTTTTCTGAATAGCATAGAGGCTGTTGAACGCATTCTGATAATTAAAGCTAACTATAAAATTTTTAATATTAGCATATTGTCCGCGATTAACTTCTTTTTCTTCTGCTGCCGCTGTATCAAATCCTTTTTTAATTTCATTATGAATTTTTATAAACCGTTCTGTTTGCTCTAATATTTGTTGTTTTAAAACTGCCATTTGATTGTTAGGAGCCTGAATAATCGTGGCTAAAGCAAGAACAGCGGAATCAATATTTTTAGTCAACTTAGTCTCTTGAACTTTTTGTATTTGATGAGTTCTATGAGGTACAAGCACTTTGCTATACAAATCATAATATAGGCATCTTGCAAACAACAAAGCACCATCCAATTCACTTGATTGAGCAAAAAGAACAATATCACTATCAGGCTCACAAGCTGAGAATCCATCAAGAATCGGTGAAGCAATGACATTTACTCGCCTTACATTTGAATTGCTTTCTTCTTGAATGCTACTCACCAATGCCAATTTACTTGAAAGTAAGTCAAAGCAATATTTACCATTCTCAGAAATTTCAAGTTCGAAAATGGGATAGGCACCGACACCAATATCGGTAAATCTATCTGCGTGACCAAATTCATGTAATTCGTTAAAATACTTTTCAACAGCTTCTTCTGGGCTTAGATTATCATAACGTCCAGTTTTTGTTGTGTGCCCGATTTTTATGACTGGAGCATTTGGCCAAGTGGCAGGGTCAGCAGTCACATCATGGGGAATTAAGCCAAATCTAATAGGTAACCCAAAACTTCTGGCAAAATCAAGATCGGCTTGATTGTGAGCTGGATTAACAATTACAGCACCTGTTCCAAATTCAGGTTTCACCCAATCTGCTACAAAAATTGGTATTAGATCACCAGTTAGTGGATGTCGAACAAATAACCCTGTAAAATAATTTAATTCATCCTTTTTTACAGAAGTTATTGCTGGATGATCTTTGTGTACGGTAATAGCAGTGGCTACTGGGAAAGGAGACCAATCTGTAATAAATGTGTCAATAGTTCCTTGACCATTTTCCATCGGTAACCTAAAAATTGCACCTTGTGTTGTGCGAATTGATTTTTGTTGCTTTTTAACAATTTCCTCATTCCAATTTTGATTAATGCCAGAATCTATGAGTTGTTTTTTGGCATTAAAAGATGGGATATACCAAGCAGTAATTTTGTTTGGTTGAGTAACAAAACTCAGTTTGCCGTTTAGTGCAGAAACAGATCGAAGAATCTGTGCACCTTCAGCATGTGAAATTTTGTACTCTTGACCTCCGAGTGATTCCACCCGTGCGGCAATGGATAACACAGTTTCCGTTCGAACATAGTCAAACGAATCTTTAGCAGCATTTGCTATTAAAATCAAGTTTTTCATAATGATTCTCCTTTTTTTATTTTAATTTGATTTGCAATATTTTTTATAGTAAACTTTCCAATCATTTCATTGAATGGAATCGAACAATTAAATCGGTCTCTAATCTCTACGGACATAATAAAAGCATCTAAAGAATTACCCCCAACGTCAAAGAAACTATCATCTGCGCCAAAATCAGAATATCCCAAAAGACTTTCCCATATCTCTGTTATTTCGTTTATATATGGATCATCAACTTTATGTTTGCTATTAGTTGGGTTTTGCATGACCATAGATAACAAAGCTACATCGTCGATTTTTCCACTATCAGTTATAGGAATTTCATCTATTACAATAAATCTATGTGGTGCCATGTATGGCGGCAACTCGCGTTTTACAAAAGTTTGAAGTCTTGATATGTCTATACTACTTGTTGAATGTATAAATGCAAATAATTTTTCGTCTCTTAATATTACATGGCAATCTTCAATCCTTGCAATTTTGGCTGTACCAAAACGATTCAGCATTTCGTTGATTTGTGTATAATCGAAATGTGATGTAGATAGTTTAGCCATACCTTCATCTCTACTTATATGCCCTAACCGAATGTCCCAACTTAAAGGTGCTGCATAATTGTGATAACCTTTGTCTCTAATGAATGCCACTATTCCAACATCGTTAATCTGGCAGTTAGTAGAACACATTCCCGTGTCGCGACTTCTTTTCCAGCATCCTCCTTCTGATAAACGATTTAAAATTTCTTTTTCACTTACATCTTCATAAAAGAAATAATCTATAAAATTAATATTATCAATATCTTTAGAATTACCTGGAATTTCCACTAAACTACTAAAATGATTATCCCAATAATGATAAACCTTTCTTTGTTCTTTTAGAAAATCACTTGTCCCCGTAGATATTCCGTGTTCAAGTAGTCTTTTTAGTTTTGTTTCAATTATCTGTCCTCTATTGAGTCCTGTTACAATTGATGATATACCGTGCTCAAGAGCATATTTTGTACTAAGGGTTACGAGCACCTTATAACACCCATCACATACAGTGCTATAGCTTTTTATACTTTCCGAAAAGACATCATCCATTTTAGGAAAGGTTTCAATTACGCTATCTACGTTCATAGCCTTTGTTACAGTGGAGATGTTTTCTATTGCCTGTTCAGACAAATATCCATTATCAAAAGTATATGCAAGTACCCGATATCCCATTTCAACAAGCTTTATTAACACATAGGTGCTATCTTTTCCACCACTATACAATAGAATGCAGTCATATTCTGACCTTTGTGGTGTATTACTGCTTTTCAGAATAGAATTTAACCCATCTAAATTGCCAAATATCTGGTTTAACTTGCCAACATTATTTTCATACAAGTGGCAAATGTCGCATATACCATCTGCATCAATTAATGTAGATGTGCTGTCAAGGAGACAATGAGTACAAAAATGTTTTTCTTGCTTGAAATCATTAAAACGTAAAATACAGGATTCAATATCAGCAAGTTCAACTCTATTACCTCTGACTTTAACTTGCCTGTCATTTCTGCCAAGGCAAACAATTAAACCCTCATTATTTACTAATGCAATATCGCCCGTTTTATAAAACAGTTCATCTGGAAAATCTTTTAGTTGAACAAAACTTTTAGAATTCAAAGTTTTGTCTAAGTAGCCAAGTCCAACTCCGAGTCCACCGATATACAATTCACCTTGCTGCCCGGATTTGGTAATACGACTTGTCTCATCGCAGATTAACGCGGTTGTTCCAAACATAGGAATACCAATCGGTACCAAACCATTATATTCTTTTTCCCTTGGATTAAAAAAATTATAAATCGAATCAACTGTACATTCAGTTGTACCATAAATATTCACTATATTTGGAGCCATAGCTACAAATTTTCCTGCAAATGTTTTTATTGTTTCGGACTTTAGAGATTCACCTCCAACAATTATACATTTTAGTTGGTGTTCGCTTATAGAGTTATCCGTTAAAACGCCATTCAACATTTTTATATGCGTTGGAGTACAATCGAAAATATTAATTTTATGTTCCATCGCAAATTTGAAAAGCTTATCTGGATTTTTTCGCTGATCTTCTTGGGTTATGTATAAAGTATGTCCAAGCAAAAGCGAAGGGACAATCTGTTGAATGGATGCATCAAATGTAAATGGGGCAACAAGTGCTACGTTCAAATTAGTAAAAAAACGGGAATAAATACCCTTTTCTAATCCCGTGTAAAGGTTTAGTAGGTTACCAAAGCTTATCTTAACTCCTTTAGGGTTTCCAGTAGATCCCGATGTAAATAGGGTATATGCAGCATCTGTATTAGAAATATCAGTAGCAACAAATGCCTTTGAGCTATACTCTTCAAACTTGGGTCTAATAACCAAAGAAGAATATGTGGCTGAAAAACAAGCGGTACATGCGTAATATGATGTTGCATTAACTATTACTTTTGCGTTACTATTACAAATTGCATAATCATTCCTTGATACTGGATTTTCCTGACTAATGGGTAAATAGGTTCCTCCAACAGCCCATATAGAGAAAATTGAAATTATTGAGTAGGCATTTCTATCACATAAAACAGCTCAAACGTCCCCTTTTTTGATGCCTAATGCTCTCAATTCTTCAGCTAACCCCCCAACAGAATCTATCATTTTTCTATATGTAAACTCCTGCCCTCTACCCACCACAGATAAAAGATCACTATTAACATAAACACTATCATTTAGCTTTTCAATAATCCAATTTGACATATAACCTTTCCTTTCCATTAATTCGTTAAATGGGAATATATTTTAATTTCTTGAAATCCTGAAGAATTTGCTCTCTTGAGCTAAAGGTGCCATTCACATTTCCTCTAATAATATTAGATATAAAACTGGCAAATTCAATAAAAAAATCTTTAGATATACCTTGCTCCATTAAATATGGTAAAGCCCATATGCCTGAACTATACAAAGGCAATAAGACTGATTTTTCAACATTTGTTATCATGTAGTTTTTCCAAAACACTGCGTCCTCCCAATTCATTGAATAATGCGACCAGGCGTATCCGTTTCCTTTAATTTTAAGTTCGACTGCATGTCTATTTATTGGTGCCAACTTACTATGATAATAAAGTTGTGGATTGTAAAAATCAGTAGGATGTTCATTAAAAATGTGAATAGTCTCTTTTATTGTTTCCTCTGTTTCGCTTGGGAATCCAACAATAAAAGAACCGAGTGTTAAAATATCGTATTTTTTGAACAAGTTAACACATGTAATGTAATCAATATCAACCTTTCGCATTTTTTTTAATACTAATTGATTTAGAGATTCAACACCAAGATAAACCCCCATACATCCGCTTCGTTTCATTAAAGATACAACTGATTCATCCATTTTTACACACCGGAAAAATGATAGCCACTTAAATCCATAATGGTTTCTAATCATCATTTCGCATATAGTTTTGAATCTTTCAAGTGGTACATTAAATGAATCATCAACGAATATAATATATTCGACACCTTTATCCTTTAATTGATTCATCTCTTTTTCAATAGAACTTAACGAGGCGTATTCGTGTTTCCCTGCAAATTTGGGATATGTGCAGAAAGCGCAAGAATACCGACATCCCCTTGCTGTTCGCATATATACGACTTTTCCAAATTCATCACGCTCAAATAAGTCCCAATCAATAACATTTTCATCCAACGAATTTGCTTCTTGCTCTTGACAAGATGTTATCACTTCGTCATCGTTTATCATTATAATGTTTTTGATATTTGAAATATCAGGGGTGCCTCCTGACTTAACTGAAGTTAATAAATCACACAAAGCAGACTCCCCCTGAGAATCAACTATATAATAATCAGCACCAATCTTCTTGAGAAACATATTTCTTTTCGAATCAGGGTATGATGTACAAATCTCATATACTCTTGGCCCTCCGACAATGATTTTTATCGTTTTATCAATTGATCTAACAAAACTAATGATGTCAATAATCGGTTCATCAGTGACATAAAATGTTGTTGTTATCGCTACGTAACGAGAACCCTTCTCAAGCAAGCCTTTGAGTTTTTCCTTTCCCGTATTATAATGATTAATAAACTCTGTTGTAAGATTTCTACACCTTAGGAAATTTACAAGATCAGACCTCCAATGCCTACCTGTGAAACACAATAAGATATCTTAAATGTTTCGTAAAATAATAATCCTTATATTTGCATTCGTAAAACCAAGAAATCA
>Ga0209629_10002002_pt1 | contig 13497 bp, 9 predicted proteins | sample TergutCu122P5_FD_187286 | JGI IMG/M metagenome (GOLD analysis project Ga0209629, IMG submission 187286) | Cubitermes ugandensis P5 segment gut microbial communities from Kakamega Forest, Kenya - Cu122 P5 (SPAdes) (version 2) | ecosystem: Host-associated > Arthropoda: Insects > Digestive system >... | reverse complement strand
TAATCTTGTAAAAATCCAGGTTCAGACACCCAGCTCCAACTGATTCTTAACCAACTCATAATACGCCCCCCGCTTTTCCGTAAGTTCCACATGCGTCCCTTCTTCTATCACTTTCCCTTTTTCAAGAACAATGATATTGTCGGCATGTTGGACAGTGCTTAACCGGTGAGCGACAATCACTACCGTTTTGTTTTTGTAAAACGCTTTGAGGTTATCCATGATAATCCGCTCGTTGTTTGCATCCAGCGCGTTTGTCGCCTCGTCAAAGAATAAAAACTCCGGATTCTTATACACAGCGCGGGCAATCAAAAGCCTTTGCCGTTGTCCCTGACTGATGCCGTTGCCATCCATACCAATTTTAGAATTGTATTTCAAAGGGAGCGATTCGATAAATTTACGGATATTGGCAGTTTCAACTGCATAAAGCAATCGCTTCTTATCAATTTCATCTACTCCTACGGCAATATTGTTTGCAATCGTATCGGAAAAGATAAAGCCTTCCTGCATTACCGCTCCGCATTGTTGCCGCCAAAGGTGGGGATTGATTTCGTCTAACCTTACTCCCGGCACTCCCTCTCTCCTCACCCCCGGCCCCTCTCCATTATGGAGAGGGGGAGTGAGGGTGAGGAAGTATATTTTTCCTTTGAGTGGCGGATAAAATCCCAACAGCAGTTTGATGATGGTAGTTTTCCCGCTTCCACTGGCGCCGACAATGGCGGTTACTTTGTTTTGTGGAATCGTCAGGCTTAAATTTTCCAGTACATAATCGCGTTCGGCGCCATCGTAACTAAAATAAACATCTTCTATCTTAATCGTTTTGTTGTCAGGTAATTGATTTACCTTGTTTTCCATCGTTTGTTCTTCATCTTCTTTATTATGCACTTCATTCAGCCGTTCGAGACTAATTTTAGCATCCTGCAGCGACTGTGCAAACCCGATCACTTGACTGATGGGGCCGGAAAGCTGACCGATAATGTAACTAATCGACATCATCATACCGAGCGTAATGTTCCCTTCCACTACCGCTTTAGCCGACAAAAACGAGATTAGCAAACCGGTAGTCTGACTGAAAAAACTTGATTTCCTGCATACCGGTAATCAATTGTACCATGTTGCTCTGGTTGGCAGACGCCTGTGCAAAACGTTTAAAGTCTAATTTGCGCCGGTAACGCATAAACGATAAAATCCAAGTTATGTAAAAGGCGTTTCCAACCAAGAAAACAAACAAAATGGTTAAGTTGTAGTAGGCCAAGATAAAGGCAAAGACAAAGAAGTTTGCAAAGGAAAAAATGGTTGAAAGCGTGGTTCCGGACAGGAAACTTTGGATACGGCTATGGTCGCCAATGCGTTGCAGAATATCGCCAATGTTTTTAGCATCGAAGAAGCGGATAGGCAATTTCATCAGTTTGGTCAGGAAATCCGAAATCAGGGATATGCTGATACGAGTATTGGTATGCAATGTAATCCAACTTTGGATAAATCCCATACCCATTTGAGTAATCGACAAAACCAATTGCGCAATCAAAATCAAAGTGATAAACGGCAGGTTGTTGTTGCCGATTCCCTGGTCAACAACCGCTTGAGTGAGAAAAGGAGCAATCAAGGCAAGAACGCTGCCGAGTATCATCCCGACAACAATTTGGGCGTATTGTGATTTGTAAGGCAGCAGATACCGGAAAAAATAACCCAGATTCTTTTCCTGTTTCTCCTTATCGTCTTCATAATCATAGAAATCTGGCGAAGGCTGCAATAGCAGCGCTGTTCCTGTTTCTTTCCCGTTATCTTTGGAGCTGTACCAGCAACGGCAAAATTCTTCCTGAGTCATCTTGTATTTTTCTCCGGCTGGGTCGGCGATGTAAAATTGAGAATTGAGGGGTTTTAACCCGTCATTGCGAGGAGCGAAGCGACGAAGCAATCCAGCAGTTTTTAGTTTCCGGATTGCTTCATCACTTCGTTCCTCGCAATGACGAAACCTCTTCTTCTTGCTAATTTTATATAAAACGACAAAATGATTCTGGTTCCAATGCAAAATACAGGGCAAAGGAGCATCTTCTATCAATTGATCAAGCGTAATTTTCACGCCCTGCGTGTGCATCCCGATGCTTTCCGCCGCATCACTGATTCCCAGCATGCTCACGCCCTCGCGGGTGATGAAACTCCGTTCCCGCAAATTCTGCAATGTATAACTGCGTCCATAATATTTGGCAATCATCCGCAGGCAGGCGGGACCGCAGTCCATGGAGTCGAGTTGGGTGTAGTGAGGGAATGGGTTCATTCTTAACTTTTAGTTCATAACTCATAGTTTATTCTTTCTGCTTTACCAGCATAATCACCGGATTATCTTCTTCTTTCAATTTTGCAGCAATTTCTTTCAGTTTGCCTTTCAATTCATTTTTACTATATGACTCAACAAGTTGGTAGGATTCTAACATTCGTCAAAATGCAATTTTGGCATTTACAAAATTCCAATACAATTTGACAAATGTTTTATTGGTATAATCGCCATTGTACACCGTACATTCGAAGATAGTTTTTTCTTGTGTATCGTACATTATACCTTTTCTTGGAAATTCGTCAAATGTTCCCTTAACAAATTCTTTTGTTACAGTTTCCATGAAGTAATAACGATTGGTAAGAAATGCCGGAAAAAGAAAAACTTTCGGATCCATAGATTGTATCGATGGCGTTCTCACAATAAAAGGGGTCATAGTATCATCCGGTCGATACCGATACACAGTATCTGATGAAGGCTCAGTTAATAACCAATTATTCTGAAATGGCGTTGCAAGATTTTTCAGCATGGGCAAAATGAAATATTGAGTCATTAATGATGTAGATAATTTCTTTTTAAAAGGAATTAACACGTCTTTAACACTTCCATCCTGCTTGGATACAATAAAAAATGTATTACTGCGATTTCCTATATCAGCTTCCTGAAAAATCGACTCTTGACATAACAAGTTATCTTTGTCGTAATTGAATATTTTACTGGTATACACAACTCCCTTTTTGTGCCGGAGACTTCTTTTAAATTTTCCGAACAAATCATACACCTGTATTCTACCTATGCGGTCATTGATAAACATTTCATTATTATCTTCATCAAGGGTAATTCCTAAAATGAAAGTATATTCTTCGCCGCCTTGGCCATAACGGTTTATCTTCCTTATACCTTTACCGGTTCTTCTGTCAAAAATAAAAATATCTCCATCGAAGTTTAGATTTGTTATTATCAAGATATTCTTTCCTACATCTCTCACTTCACCCTGAGTAACAAAATCATCGGAAGTTTCCAACGCAATGTATTCCACATCCATAAAATCCTGAAGTATCAGTTCTTTTTTAGGATAATTTGCCGTAACATCAACCGTAATGAAATCATCTGTTGATTGTTTATTTCCTCCGCATCCTGCTATTATTGCTAACAAGATGATTACTAAAATTGAATTTATTTTGTTCATATTTTATTTGATTATAGATTTGAAGATTTTAGAAGACAGATATAGATAAATAGATGATTAGACACGTTTTTATGTCTTTGTCTATCTTCTTTTAGTCTGTTATCTTTTGTCTTCATTTAGCTCTCGCAAAGTTAACCATAATTTTTGTTATTCAGTTATTCAATCATTCAGTTATTTTTTCACGTGGCAAAGATTCGGTCGCCCAATCTGTATTTCATAATCGGATGGAGGCGGGCAAAGCCATTGATAAATGCAACTATTGCATGGCGCTTGATTACGGATACGGAACCACGATTTTCCTTCCTCCACTTCTTTGCTTACTATTTCATAAATACTGTCAGTATATATATTCCCCAGCATCGGATGGTTTAAATTGGCATAAGTATCACCATTGGGCAGGATGTTGATTTTTCCAAAGTCGTAAAGATTTATTGCCTGCCTCGAGAAAAAATCTTTGATGGTCATGGGCGTAGAAAAAATGTCTTCTTTCGAAAGAAAAACATTTTCCTCAAAAAAACGAATATTATCTCCGGTAAATATAGGGTTCAAGTGATATTTTTCAATCTGAAACTGTTCGATTAGTTGTTCTGCTTGTTGACAATCTTCTATTGATGATACTTCAAAAATATATTCAATCGGTAATGTTTGATCTAACAATATTTGTCTTGACTGATTCCATTGCTGCATATCCATTGGAAAACGAATGGATATTTTGTATGAAAAATTATTTTCAAAACGTGGTTGTAATGGTATAACATTTGAATAGAAACAAACTATATTTTTGTGCGAGGAACGTTTATCAAAAAAAAATAGTAATTTTTTGTAATTTGTCACATCCTCCTAATGTTTCGCACCTCGTTTTACATTTTCAATTTGCTTTTTTGACATGCAACATTTTTAGTGGTTTTTGCAACATTTGTTACAAAGTTGTTTTTTGACTTTGGTGTATTTTTGCAGCAAAAAAATTAAAAAATATGTTATCGAATGAAAAGACTTTATCTTAAAATTAAGCAAGTAGTTGTTCTTGCAGGTATGTTTTTATTCGCCTCGATTGCATTTGTTACAATGGCGCAATCTCCTGTTCTAATCTCACACTTTCCAATGGATTTAGACGGTGGAAAGACAAGAGTATCCGATGTCGTATCAGGAAAATCCTATATCGTTAATAATGTTAAGCCGGTTCGCGAAAATGTGCCGGGAGCGGTTGGAAATGCCTTGCGTTTCGATGGATATTCCACTTATGTAAACGCTCAATTTAATGCCGAGAATTTAAGCAATCAAGCTATTTCCGTATCATTGTGGTGCGCAATGGAAAATTATCCTATGATAGATATCAACGGTGCAAACACCGATTTTACATACATTGCCGGCAATCTGAAAGAGTCTTCCACTTCTTCCGGTTTTGCCTTCGTAATTAATAATCGAGGGACGTATGGTTTTGAAGTTTGTATCGACGGCGCTGTCGTAACTTGCTATGCAACAATGCCGTTTCCTCTGTATGAATGGGTGCATTTGCACGCTACGGTAGATGTTGTCACAAAATACATTCGTCTATACAATAATGGACGTTTGGTTGCGAGAGTGGGATTTACGGGCAATGCTATTTCCGTTGGCACGCGACCTATTATTATCGGTAAATCGTATAATGATATTTTATCAGGCCGTTTTTATTTGAATACCATTAACGGATTGATTGACGACTTGAAAATTTATTCAGGAATAGCAGATGCGCCTCCGACCGGCATTCAACCCGAAAATCCACTTGATTTATCCATTCCGAAATCGCGTTTTGCAGATGAGATTCAACGTCCCGTTTTTCATGGGATGCCCGGCGCTAATTGGACAAATGAGCCGCATGGTTTGGTTTATTGGAACGACAAATACCATTGTTTCTTCCAAAAGAACGGCAATGGACCTTATTGGGGACGTATCAATTGGGGGCATATCGTGAGCGACGACTTGATTCATTGGAAGGAAGTAGAAACGGCTATCAGACCTGATAAAAGTTATGACATAAAAGGCGCTTGGTCGGGATGTGTATTTAACGATGCCGAACTAACTGAAGGGAAACCGCATGTATTCTATTCTGCCGCCGATTTTGAAAAAGTTAGTATTGTGGAAGCTTCACCTTCGGATGATGATTTGATTGAATGGCAAAAGCCAAATAATCCGATAGTGCCGGTTCACCCTCAGGGTTTGGATGAAGATTTCCGAGACCCTCATGTATATAAAGTGAACGGAAAATATTATATGATTGTAGGCGGACGAAAAGAGGGAAGAGGTTGCGTCACTTTGCACGAATACAACCCATACACAAAAACATGGAGCAATGATGGACGCTTGTTCTATCAAGCAAGTTCGAAAAATTTCGGCGAATTTTGGGAAATGCCCTCTCTGACGCAAATGAACAATGGTAAATGGATGTTTATAACCACCCCGTTAGGCGCCCAAGGCGGCGTTCAAACCTTCTATTGGGTAGGCGACATTAATGAAGACGGAACGTTTAATCCTTTGTCAAACACACCCAAAAAAGTAGAATTAGGAAATATGGCCTTAGATGGTTTCGGTTTATTGTCGCCTTCGCAAATGCAGAAAGACGGAAAAAATATTGCTATCGGTATTGTTCCCGATAAATTGAACGGAGACATCAACGCTGATTTGGGTTGGGCGCACACATTCAGTTTGCCGCGCGAATGGACATTAGATACAAACAACAATCTGGTACAAAAACCATATAGCGGATTAACTGCATTACGAGCCGGCGCAAAAAGTTTTTCAGAAACTAATTTCAACTTGAACGGAAACAAATCGCTTGCACCCGTGAACGGAAGAATGGCAGAAATGGAAGGAACTTTTAAAATTTCGGGCGATGCTAATCAAAAATTCGGCTTTCTTGTACGCAAAAATGGCGCTCAAGCAGTTTCGATAAATTATCAACCTGCAACAAACACATTTACTGTCGATGCGCAAAATGTTCCTCGTTTGGTAAACGACAGCTGGATTTACAATGGTTTGTACCAAAGCGCTTTACCAAAAACTTTCATAACAGGCGAAACATTAAGGATACACGTTTTCATCGACCATTCCATTATGGACATTTTTATCAACGACACTTGGGCGTTTTCGGTAAGAGTATTCCCGACAGACACACAGGCGAACGATATTGAAGTTTTCTCGGAAGGAAGCACGGAAGTTCTTTCCATCAATGCCTGGGCATTTACTCAAGGCAACGAAACCGCTATCAGTAAAATAAATAATAATGAAATGAATATCTATTGTGCCAACAACAGACTCTATTTTGAAAATGTGACTGATCGTGCCGATGTGTGGATATATAACCTATCAGGACAGTTGTTCCTTAAACAGAATGTAAGTAAAAATATCCGGTTGCCTGAAAATCAAATATATATAGTTAGATTAATTGATGGTAATAAATCTGTGACAAGAAAAATTATTACAACATATTCTTAAGGTAGGTACAAATAAATCTTTAAATATATTATGTTCAAATTAAAATTATTAAAATCATGAAGAAAGTTACATTACTTTTAGTGGCTATTAGCCTTGTTTTGGGAATTAACACCGCAAATGCACAAAAGAAAGCGGCATTCCTAAGTATTTATGAAACTGTCAATGACATTTTCGACGACGATGAAAAAGCGGCAGCCGAATGGTTTACAACGGCATACGGTGGCGATTTCCTGCCTGTCTCCGCTTTGGCAACAACCGATTTGAGCCAATACGGCGTACTTTGGTTACACGTGGATGATGATTATTTTCCTGCCGTTCCCGATGATTATCTGGAAAATAATGTTATGGGAAAAATTACCAATTATTACAAAAGCGGAGGTAATTTATTGCTAAGTGGTTACGGTGTATCTTATTTGACCGAATTGGGACGATTTGACCAACCTCTGCCACCTAATGGGCCAGTAGGAAGCGGCGTTGGAAGTAACAATCCTGACGTTTGGTATGCGACTGCTGCATATGGTACATGGGCTGAAAATCCGGTCGCAAATGTTATTGACCATTCTGGTGATCCCATTTATGAAGGATTGACATTTGAAATGATTCTGAGAACAAACGGCGTTGAATATAAACATTTTCCACTGCTTGGACCGGGTTGGAAAGAAGACCATAATTGTTTTTGGCATTTGGATATGCCGACTCCCTATGACAATGGTAACCCTCAAAAATTCCAATATATTTACGATACTTACAAAGCAACACCATTAGCAACATGGGATCATATCGGAGATTATTATGGAGGCGCCATTATGCGTTGGGATGCATGGAACGATTTTCAGGGGAAATGTATCACAATCGGCATTGGCGCTTATGAGTGGAAACAAAACGACAGGGTAAATCCTTATCAAGCCAACATTGAGCGTTTGACAAAAAATGCGTTGGATGAATTAAAAACTTCGGGAACAGGCTTGCCTGAATTAAAAATAGCCAAAGAAGCGGTCAAAGTAAAAGTTTATAGTGTAAACGGCATCCGGATTGGAGAATACAGTAAAGAGCAATTCAACATGACCGGGTTGGCAAAAGGAGTTTATATTGTTAGCTTATATGCCGCAGACGGCAGTTTGATTGCTACACAAAAAGTAATTAAATAAATTATAAACATGAATACAAATTGTTTTTATGCAAAACATTTACGCTTGTGTCTGTTGATGATTTTTATCTCAGCAGGCGCAAGCCTCTTTGCACAATCGCTAACCGTGCAGGGAAGCGTTATTTCGGCAGAAGATAATGAACCTCTACCGGGCGTAAGCATTGTAGAAAGGGGTACAACCAGAGGAACAATAACCGACCAAGAAGGACGATATTCATTAGAAGTTCCAAAAAATGCCGTGCTACTATTCTCGATGATTGGAATGCAAACACAAGAAGTTGCAGTAAATGGTAAAACAGTAATGAACATAAGCCTGCAACCCAACGAAAAGCTTTTGGATGAAGTAGTTGTAACAGGTTATTCCAAAGAGAGGGCAAAAGACCTTACCGGAGCTGTTTCTGTTGTTAAAATAAAAGACATCGAAAGTATTCCTGCCGGAAATGTGATGAGTGCGTTACAAGGACGTGTTCCGGGCATAGATATTTCCACGACAGGACAACCGGGAGGTACGGAAACAAGCACTTTGATACGTGGTATTACTACTGTAAACAACTCTGGGCCGTTATATGTGATAGATGGCGTACAAACACGTGAAAACATCTCTACTTTACTCAATGCCAATGATGTGGAGTCTATTCAAATATTGAAAGACGCTGCTTCGGCTGCCATTTACGGAGTAGAGGCTGCAAATGGCGTTATCATTATTACCACTAAAATGGCCGGAAAACAAAAGACAAGAATAAACTTGGATATGAATTTGTCTTCGCAACATTTCTACAATAATATTAAAATGATGAACGCTCAACAATGGGGAGATGCCTATTGGAAAGCATACCAAAACGATGGTAGAGTTCCTTCGCATCCGCAATACGGAGATGGAGAATTTCCTGTTATCCCTGAATTTATTGATGCTGCGCACACTATTCGTGCAGGTGATACTAATTGGGCAAAAGAAGTATATCAAACCGCCTTGTTGCAAAATTACAACCTCAGCATTGCAAATGGGTCGGAAAACTCCTCGACATTGCTGTCGTTGAACTATTTCGACCAGAATGGATTAATAAAATACACCAATTTCCAACGTTTTAATGCTCGTCTGAATTCTACTTACCGGCTGTTGAACAACCGAATACGAATAGGAGAAAATATCAATATCAGCAAATGGGCGGAAATTCTCAAACCCGGCGGAATTGAAGAATTGACTATAGCACAACATCCGTTGATTCCGGTTTATGACATTTACGGCGGATATGCCGGCCCTACGACAGGGCTGGGCGACAAACCCAATCCTGTTCGCTTGCTTCATCAACAAAGAGATAACTATTTAGACCAATGGCGCATTTTTGGAAATGTTTTCCTTGAAGTTGAACCACTCAAAAATCTTGTGCTACGTAGCAATTTCGGATTGGATTTTCAAACAATGATGTCTTCTGCATTCGAACCGAAATGGCAAGAGGGGACTGATAGAATTGTCGATAAAAACAAATTAAATGTAAATGCTTCAAACAACAAGAGGTGGATTTGGTCTAACACGGCTACCTATTCCTTGAAATTTGGACAAAATGTCATCGTTGCATTAGCTGGTACGGAAGCTAAAGATGAAAGCGGACGAACGCTTTGGGGATCCCGCGAAAATTTCCTGATTGAAGACATTGATTATCGTTATCTCGATGCCGGCATGGGCAAACAACTCAACGGTGGAGGAGGATATCGTAATACAATGTTTTCTTATTTTGGAAAAATAAATTACTCTTTTGCAGATCGCTATCTCTTTTCAGCAACTCTGCGTAACGATAAAACATCACGTTTCGTAAAATATTCTTCAGCCACATTTCCCGGTCTTACAGCCGGCTGGCGCATAAGCGAAGAAAATTTTATGAAAAATATAAAATTCATCAATGATTTAAAACTCCGCGGATCATGGGGAAAAAACGGTAACGACCAATTGGACGACAATGCCGCATATACTCGTTATGCGATGGACTTAATAACAGCCGGCTACGATATTTCCGGTATCAATCAGGGAATTATTCCCGCAGGCGTCATTAAAACAATGACAGGTAATCCTGATATTCACTGGGAAGTAACTACGCAGACCAATTTTGGTATCGATCTCGGAGCTTTAAAAAGCCGGTTGAATTTTACATTTGATTACTTTATTAAAAACACCGACGGTATGTTGATTTACAAACCCTATATTGCAATCATAGGAGAAGGAGGATATATGCCTTATAATGCCGCTTCGCTTAGAGCAACCGGTTTTGAGGGGGCAATCACATGGCGAGATAAGATCAGTAAGGATTTCAGGTATGAAATTGCTTTTACGGGAACACATAGTTTGACGATTGTTACTGGTGTGCCTCAGGAAATTTATTACACTGCATACGGTGGAAATGGGATTGACAAAAGTATCGTTGGTCAGCCTCTCGGCTCGTGGATGGGTTACAAAACCAATGGCCTTTACCGTACGGAAGATGATCTGAACGACGGCATCAACCAACCGGGAAAAGGTTTAGGACGTATCCGCTATGTCGATGTGAATCAAAATGGTGTGATTGATGATGGCGACCGTACTTGGCTCGGAAGCAGCCAACCAAAATTTATTGGTGGGTTAAACCTGTCGTTTGGTTATAAAAATTTTGATTGCGCTTTATTCTTTAATGGAATGGTACGTGATGCGTGGAACAATTCCAAATTCTATACCGATTTTTTCCAACTATGGACTGGAAACCATGCAGCAAAACTACTTACCGATTCGTGGGATCCTGATAAAAACTTCAATTCTACGATCCCTGCGCTTACGGCGGAAAACATTAACGACGAAGGGCGCGGTTCGGACTATTTTATTGAAGACGGTTCGTACATTAAGCTTAAAAACGCTCAATTGGGTTATACGTTTCCGGAAAGCGCTTTGAAAAAACTGAGGATGAGCACAGCGCGTATCTATGTGCAAGCACAGGATTTACTCACGTTTACCAAATACAAAGGGCAAGATCCCGAAGGATTGGGTTATCCTTATCCATTGCCTCGTATGTTTACTTTGGGTGTCAGTGTCGGTTTTTAATTAATTAAAAAGAAAACAAAATGAAATATATATATTTATTTTTGGTATTGATAAGTTTTTTATTATCAGCTTGTTCCGATATTTTTTTATATCAAAAGCCCAAAGGCCAGTTATCGGAAGAAAATTTGAGCGACCCGCAAGCCATTGAAGGGATTTGCATAGCTGCATATTCCGCTTTAGCGGGTCCAGAAGATGTGGAGCATGCTTTTTTAGCGCCTACTACCAACTGGATTTACGGCGAGGTTCGTGCAGAAACTGCTTACAAAGGGGGAGGTGGCATTGGCGATATTTGGGAATTTAATGCTTTTGAAACATTTCGAGGTGTCTTCTCTTCTAATGGTTTGCTCGACCGTAAATGGTTTGACTTGTATATCAGCGTACAGCGTTGCAATGCTGCCATTCGCGCTTTGAATGTAATTTCGGAAGAAACCATGCCATTACGAACTGTCCGTCTTGGTGAAATGCGATTCCTGCGTGCTCACTTTTATTTTGAATTGAGTCATTTGTTCAACAAAATTCCTTATTTTGACGAAAATGTAGCGGAAGAAGATTACATAAAAATCCCGAATGATGAATTTTCGCGTGATGAAATTTTGGAGAAAATTGCTGCCGAATTTATTGCTTCTGCCCAATTGCTTCCTGCAAAACAGCCGGAAGTCGGCAGGGTGAACAAATACGCCGCTTATGCTTATGCTGCAAAAGTAAATCTGTATCGTGCTTACAAACAAAATCCCGACAACAATCAATTTACAGGGAAGCCCGACGCTGCACTTTTGGAAAAGGTAGTGGAATATTGTGATTCGGTTGCACGTGGCGGTTACGATTTGCTGAAAGACTTCCAACAATTGGATTTGGTAGAATACGAAAATAGCGTAGAATCTGTATTTGCCGTTCAGTATTCCATAGATGATGGTACTACTTATGGTCGTATTAATTGGAGCAACCTGTTGAATATGCCACGCGGTCCGGCTTACGGCGGCGATGGTTTTTTTCAACCCAGTCAGAACTTGGTAAATTCATATAAAACAAGTAATGACGGACTTCCGCGTTTCGACGATTACAACAGCACACGAGATATCATTACGGTAGCGAATGCAGCTTCATTTAAATTAGACCCGCGTCTTGATTTCACGGTAGGCCGTCCCGGTGTGACATGGAAAACTTACAAAGATTTTGCATACGCTGCCGACTGGGTGCGTGACTATGCCACTTATGGTCCATTTGCTTGCAAACGGTTTTGCGTTTCGCCCGAATCTCCATATATGGTAAAAGGGTGGCCATGGGGTGGATCTGCTTTGAATTGGCAAATAATCCGTTACGCGCATGTATTACTTTGGAAAGCTGAAGCGTTGATTGAATTAGGACGACAAAATGAAGCGCTACCCTTGATAAATAAAATCAGGGAGCGTGCAAAAAATAGCGCGTATGTACAAAGATTCAATGCTACAGGCGATGCAGCAAATTACTTAATAGATATTTACAAGGATGGGGAAAATTGCACATGGACACAAGACTATGCACGCATGGCCTTGCGCTTTGAGTCGAAGCTTGAAAAAGCAATGGAAGGCGAACGCTTTTTCGATTTGGTACGTTGGGGCGTTGCTGCTGAAGTGTTGAACAACGAGTTTTTTCCAAAAGAAAAATTATCGCGTACCTATTACGACCAATCTGAATTTGTTTCCGGCAGGGATGAATATTTCCCGATACCACAAGCGCAAATTAATTTTTCGGGAAATTTGTATAAACAAAATCCGGGGTATGAATTGAGCGCAGAAGAATAGAGTCAAATTATTCAATAAATTATTCAGATGAAAAAATACTTTTTTCTTATTGTTGTGCTTGTCATCCTTTGGGGATGTAACTCGAAAACTAATATTCAAATCCAAAGAGATGACAAAGGAAAAATTTCCTTGACGTTCAAAGCATCGAAAAGATACCTCCTCCTTCCAATTGAAGACATTGGAAAAGAATTGAAAACAGATGTGCTTGTAGATGAGAAGCAAGTCAATTCTTATATCATCCGTTTGGCACAAAAGCAAATAGATTATTGGCTTCCCCTTGACCTGTCGGCTTGGCAGGGAAAAGAAGTCCGGTTGAACATTCCGCAAACAGACCAAACTGCAGTATTCCTGAAAGAACTGAAGCAGTCGGATACGTTTAAATATAATTACAACGAAAAATATCGTCCGATTTATCATTTTACACCACTTTACGGTTGGACGAACGACCCGAATGGAATGGTTTATTACGCAGGCGAATATCATTTGTTTTACCAATTCAACCCATTTGGAACACGTTGGCAGAATATGAGTTGGGGACACGCCGTCAGCCGTGATTTGACACATTGGGAACAT
>Ga0209629_10002000_pt1 | contig 13501 bp, 9 predicted proteins | sample TergutCu122P5_FD_187286 | JGI IMG/M metagenome (GOLD analysis project Ga0209629, IMG submission 187286) | Cubitermes ugandensis P5 segment gut microbial communities from Kakamega Forest, Kenya - Cu122 P5 (SPAdes) (version 2) | ecosystem: Host-associated > Arthropoda: Insects > Digestive system >... | reverse complement strand
CTACACACACACACACACACACACACACACACACACACACACACACACACACACACGTGTATGTACATGCATGCACATGTATAGCACTAAGGACCTATGTTTAACCCTTTGACGCCAGAATTATATACCTCCGAGCAATGCTGCCTGCCAGGATTGTGTACTGGGGATTTTAAATTTTATTGCTAACTCTTGGGGGGGGGAGACATATCTCATAGACTTTTCCTTCAAATTTAATGAAATAAAATTTTGCACTCTGCTTATGAAATGGTTAATCCAAGAGAAAGTGTTCACCTATTTTTATGATAAATTTAGGCCTGTGAATTGCATGCATTATATGAAATTTGGTGTAAATAGTTCATTACTCATATAATTATGGCTGCTGCAGAAGGTCTGTGGCACCTTGCATCACTGTTTTATCATGACATACAGTGTTGACAAAGAGTTGGGTTGATTTCGCTGGCCAGCGTTTGTTATGGCGACTTCTGCTGAGGCTTGCTGCTGCTGCTGCTGTTCCTCTTCTTCCTCAAAATAGTCTTCTAACATCGCTAGCCTCAGCACCTGATTCGGAGTCTGTGTCAGCAACAAGAATTTCACTTTTGGCTTCCTCCTCAAGTTTTATTTATTTTTTTCTGTCCATTGCTCCATACCCACAATCGTCTGCCTTGTTGAGACTACTATGTATGACTTGGTACAGTTTCAGAAACGTAATACCAGTGAGATATGAACATCTTCTACAGTGACAACAGAACAGATCTAAAGCTATGATGTGACTGCTGTATAAAAATTCCAGATATTCTAGGGTGCCCAAGATGTTACTAGATTGACGGCTGTATGTTGCATGTTACTACCCCACAACCCCTACATAATACCCCAGCACTACAAGAGGCATGTCTGTGGGTCCTCCTGTAGCTGTAAACATCGATTTTTGTGGATATCTCCAATTTTTGAGCATTAGTTTTGTCTGAATTATATGGGTACAGTACACCACTGACAACCTTTCTGGTCAACAACTTGAGTTTGCTTCATAGGTCAGTGTTGATATTTCAACCCACAGTGAACTGCAGGGCAGGCGATAATCAAGGCAAGCTGTGTCTTGAACGGCATTTCTCACTGAAAGAACTGCACAGTTGCTGTGTGTCAACATATGAATCAGGGTATTTGGAGGGGTTTAGGAGGTGGGGGGAGTCCATTCTGGCTACACAGAGAAACCCTGACCTTCATGGGTCATGCAGTTTACCAAAACACTGCAGGATTTCAAATAGGAGTGAACAAAATTCTACCAAACTTCGATACACTGTTGGCGATGTCTTTAGAAGTCATTCGGCAATTTAAAGGGCTCACAGCGCAACATCTTTAGAAGTTGTTCAGCGTTAAAGGGTTGCACTTAGCCAGTGTGTTATGGAGAACAGTGGGCAGAATTTATTGTAAATTAATCCCAGCATCAGTCACCTGGTTGTAGCCTGTCTAGTTGGGTCATTGATGTACTGGTCATTCTTATAGCTTTCCTGAAGCATGGTAACCCTTTAGTTCTCCTGCTGTCTGTATGTTCTATAACATAGCTTCCTTTAAAGCCTGCAGGATGATGTTAAACTTCTCTTGTAAGCACATATGGCTTTCTTGAGCATGTTGAGTAGGTAGCTTTAAATCATTTCCTCAAAAGCTTAGTTCAGCCTTTTCATAGTTACTATTTCTGATTAAGTATGACCCCAAATTGATGAATGCAGTTAGAGCCACAAGTCATGTGCTACATGTTAAGAAGCTGTTTAATTTTCTTTCTGAAATCTGTCACAGTTGGAATCATTACTAATCCCATCTCAAACAAACATCCTTTCAAATCACAGTGTCTTGTGAATTGTTGTGTTGCTTGGCTGACCTGGTTTTTGTTGAACTGTCCTGGAGCTTCCATGTTCAAGTACCATGAGTTCTCCAGAACTCGGTTGCATGGTTCTGTCATGTTTCTCATGGTCTCTGTTCATGCAGTCCCTTACGGCTTTTTTGCTAGTTCTGTCTGACCTACCAATGGTCAGTGTGGGTAGATGTGTGTATGACATGCATGTTGTGTGTGTCTGGCTTCTGCATTGTGCCCTATGTACCATTCCACATACACCTTACCACATTCACACGGAATCTAGTACAGGCTTGAACACTTCATCTCAGGTCATCCTGTACTGATGTCAACACTTTGAAGCATTTCATGCATAACAGTGTAATCATTATTACACTTTTTTTTTCAAATTATCAGGTCAGGTATTTTGATTTGGGAGAACTTTCCATTTTTTCAGTCCCCAAAAGCCCTGCCTCAGCAAATTTGTGCTGCCAATTCATTTTTCTGATTTGTCCAATGTGACACTTTTTTTTGTTCCATTCACTAAAAACCCTAGCCTCACTGCTGTATTTCATTTGATTTCCTTCCATTAACTTCACTGATTTTAATGTAATCTTTAAGCATCCCTATGTTTGCATATGCCAACCAACATTAGAACTCACCTCTAGCAATTCATTTATATATTTAGGCAACAAGGAAATTTACTGCACTTTTAAGACAAGCTACATAATCTGTTTTATTCTCCACAAAATTCCAGTTATTTCATAATTGTATACTTTTTCTGCATGAATAATAAGTTTTTCGTAAACCACACGCAAAAATTTATGTACCAGCGCAGTTGTTTAAAGGTTAAAGTATTTCATTAACCTGTTTGGTTTATTGTGTTGCCACCATTACTGACAGTTACACAGTGGCTTTGTATGTGATGCTGATTTGTTTCAGATTGAAGTCTGTCACTAGTGCCACAAAGCACAACCAAGCATTGTGGTATATGCAAGTCACCTGAGTAGAATGTGTAGATTAAATGCTGAACTCCATAAATCAGAGCTGTACTTGAGAAGCTAATATTTTCTTGGGTAGTTGAGAAATTTCACATCTCTGTGGAAGCCAGAGCTTTCTGATTCTTTTCACACATGCTCGCCACTGGTCTACATACTGAGTCAGATTAATTTACTGTGTACCCTCTTATTTACCTGTAGGTCTTTCCAGCGATCATGTTCCTGAAGTTTTTCTAACCAAACTTTGTGTGCATGTCTGTTCCCCATATGTGCTGCATGTCTCCTTGATTAGATCCTGGTATTGTTTAGTGAGGGGCTCAAATGTGTAGAATTATACAACATCTGTGAAGTATGAGAATACACAGTGGCCTATAGGCAAGTAAAAGGTGCTGTGACTGCTGTTCAGGAAATCAGAAAACACAAATTTGCTATTAAAAGTTATGTTGCAAATGATATACATTGGCAGCCCATTCAGCACTTATGTTTGTAAGAATTTAGGTATTTAGTGTGTTGAACAGTCATATTGTAGTATTCTATATTATGACTGTGTATTCTGGTGGTTGGGTATCAACATTTTGGAGGATTATTCTCCTCAAAGTACAGTGTTCACTTCAGTGCATAGATGGAAATAGCACATTCCTGCAAAACACTGGCACCCCTCTACCAGACTATATGGTGTCATAGCCCAGCATACCCAAACTTCTTGCCATGGTTTGGCTTTTCTAGTAGAGGAGACTTTTGGTTATGGGGTATTTTGTTTTCAGTGTTTTACTATGAATAAATTGTTGCCATTCATTTCACATAGATTTACTTAACCCTTTTTGTCTCTCTGTCATTGTCAGTGATGTTAGGATGTTAGTCTAATTACAGGCTCTCTAAATCAGAGTTACCTCTGTGATTCTTTTGCCAAAATGAGTAATTTGGTGATCACTTGCATAATTACATACAAGTTGTCTATGTGGAGGCAATTAGGATAGGTACAAACAAATATCTTTCATGTGCTTTCAGTTAGTTGTGAGTGAATTCTAGATGAATAATGAGCAGTGTCTTTCTCCGAATTAAGTTCAGCAGAATGTTCCCAAATTCTCATGAGACATACTCACTGTAATTCGTGTAACAATGTGATTAATTCTCTATTTGGTTGCCAGAAGCTGAGGAAGTATCCTGATTTTAGCAGTGATTGTCAGGCATGAGGGAGAATGATGTCTCTCATAGGTCAGCCTACTGCAATCTGGGGATGAGGCTCACCACCTCTAGAGAGTTACTTTTCCTTAACAACAGCACAACATGTCCAAGTAGGTGGAAGAACAGATGCACCCTGCTTTTACTTATGGGAGTTCTGAACTGAACTTTCAAGTCATATTTCAAGAGTTAGCCAGGTGTGACAATCAGTGTAGCTGCACAAAGCTGGATTTCATCCTCTTGGATATCATAGGAAAATGCTCATGGTTCATCCAGGTAGTGATTCTCTGGTCCTTTGGGGAACATCTCCCTTTCCCCATTCCAGACTTGCTGATGGATAATTTTGAAGTTGTCCACTACATGCATTTTTGCAGTCAATCACTTGTTTCCTTCCAACTGAATGCACATAATATGTTAAATATGTTTATTTATCACCAGTTACTTATTTAACATGTTATATGCATTTAGTTGGAATAAACGAAGTGATTGCTGGTGGAATCAAACAGCTGCAACTCTTGCAGAAATTGCACGCCCACAGCAGCTGCAAAAATCACTGCATTGTACCTAGATACATGGGTATGTTTTTGAACATCAATTCCAATTGATTTTGTTCTCTTGAAAATACATTTTCATTAATGTTACAGTGGCAGATTTTTGCTTAGGAACTTATGGATTGGCCAACTTGTGTAAAATTCATAATGTCAGACTTCATAGTGAATTGCCTGTGAAGAACAAGACCCAGGAGTCTGTTATAAATTTTAACATTTTGGGTTCTTGTTTACAGCACACATTTCATGGCATGGCAAAAGTGTGTAAGTGGCCACTGGCCATACATGCTAATATATGTATTGGGTTATTTATCTGGAGTTCATTTCAGTTTGCCTGTGTATGTGATCTTCTGATGTCTCTTACAATAGAAATGAAATGACTAGACATGATGCAGTTATTTGTTTACAAAATACTGCAATGGTTGCTGTTGGTGGGGGGTGAGGAGAACAATTCTTGAGTTGTCCAAGTGGTGGTTACTTGAATGTTTCCATTTTCTATCATTAAGTTATTGCAGTAGTTGAAATTGTGTTCATAATGTGGCATAATTATTTTGGTATGGATGCAACACTGTATTTGAGAGCCTAGAGAAATAGGTGGTATAGTGACTATCTTAACACATTTTGAGTTGTTTGCAAAGAGAGATATGCCCAGAAAAATTTCAAGACAATCCACATGTTACTCACACCAAAGATTTTGTTGTGCACAGACTATCTAATTTTTTCCACACACTTTATGTACCTAGTCCTGCCATACGTTCTATTACAACTTTTATGCAGTCCGCAGCTGGAAACAATGAGGCAGGAGGGTTGTAAGGATGGCGGTTTTTTGGACTACTCTCCCTTCAGGTACTTATGCCAAGGCAGTTTGTTCACATCTGTCACAGCATCAACATGGAGTGGGATGTCAAGGAAAACAATGTGGCTGTGATTGCCCTTCACAATTGTGGAAAATTCAATTCTCAAATTTTTGAATTCTTAAAACCATTGAAAATTTTGCGAATGTTTGTCCATTGGGCAATTAAACATTATAAGGAACTCTGGAGGATTGAAGACAGGGCTTGGTTGGGACACCTGAGAAGTGTGAGGGCTGAAGCTGCTATCAAAACAGTGTGGGAGCAGATTTGCCGAAAACTGCTCTGGAAACAGAAGATCATGTCCTGAGAGCTGAACATATCGACCCAACCAATGTTGCGCCTCATCAGGGACAATCAATACATGAGAGCGCACTGGCACTCGAAGGGACACATCCTTACTCCTGCTTTGAAGGAGATCTGACGGACAAGAGCAGAGTGTCTCCTCCAGTGGTACAAAAACATCCTCTTCATGGATGAGAAAATCTTCACCATCGAGGAGCAGTACAACCACCAGAACAACAAGATTTATGGTGTGGAGAGGCCCTCACCCTTTCTGTGTTGTGGTTTGGTGAGGGGGGGTCCCATCAGGGGGTGACAACTCTTCATTTTTGCAAGAAAGGGGTGAAACTGCTGCTTGAGTGTACCAAGACGATGTGCTTCAAGGAATTGTGAAACATCTTAGCACAACCCTCTTCACTGGTCAGGAATGGGTCTTCCAGCAGGACTGAGCTCCTGCCCACAAGGCCAAGACGACTCAGGATTGGCTGGGGAGGAATGTTCTGGCCTTCTTCAGCACCGAGAATTGGCCCTCGGGGAGTCCAGACCTTAACCCCCTGGACTATAAACTGTGAGCTGTTTTGGAGGGCATGGCATGCTATAAGCGTCACAGCAGCCTGGGGAGCCTGAAGAGATCTCTTGTGAAGACAGCGGCAGAGATCCCACTGGAGACGGTGCGTGCAGAAACAGCAGAGTGGCCAGAACATCTCAAGGCTTGCGTCGAGGCAAGGGGCAGCCGTTTTGTGTGACATTATTGTAAACAAACACTTAACAACTATTGCAAATAAATTATTTGGCTCAAAAAGTGAATGATTTGTTTAATTTTTCTTCTAGGTCACATTGTACTTGTAACAGAACTTATGGCAAAACTAGGTATACATACGTATATGTCCTGTCAATTTTGAGTATAAGTCACATGTAAAAATGCCCCATGTGAAACTTTGAGCATGTTGGCTGAGTATCTTCGGTCTGCATTCTTAATGTCTTCAAAGATATGTTCTCTGGATCTTGGAACATAATAGCTTAAAGATGTCTGGGAAATGCTAGTCTCTGTAATATTCCAACATCTGCATATTTTACTTTATATTTATATACTTTTCACTTAATCTCTCTCTCTGTCTTCTTCTATGTGAAGAACTTCTAAACCAGGTTTCTTTGTCCTTCATGGAGAGCCATACTGTATAAGTAATGTAGTATAATGGAGGTTATTCCAGAAGTTGAACAAATGTCAATGTGATGTACTGATTTTTAATTGTCATTGTTTTGTATTTTATCCCCCAAAATTACAAAAGAACTGTTCCCAAAAGGTTTCTTGTATAAGTGAAAGACTGTTTTTGAAGGTTTAAATAATCTTTATGATTTTATTTTTTATACAACCAACAAATGCACACTTATATTATAAAAGTATATATCACAACAGTCTGTTTGTGTGATCTATACTCCTACATGTTTCGACACTTTTGTGTCATCATCAGAGAGTTTACAACCAATGCCTTGCTAAGTTACACACATTCTTCAAATTGCAGCTGTTGGAAATACAGTTTATAAATCAAGATGTTTTGCCTGAAGCTTATATATGTTCTCAGATTGTAGCTGTTAAAATCACAAGAGATTGCATAAAGTTATTAAAATGTTAAAGTATTGTCATTTTACAATAAAATAGAATAAAATCTTTCCGAAGTTACAATCTCTTGCAATCAGTATGTGTTTGTGGCTGCATATACACTCCCATTTTTTGATGTTACTCTTGTGCTGGTCTGGCCATTCAACAATTGGTATTGTATATGCAGCCACAAACACATACTGATTGCAAGAGATTGTAACTTTGAAAAGTTTTTATTCTTTTTTATTGTAAAAACATTTTAATAGTTTTATACAATCTCTTCTGATTTTAACAGCTACGATCTGAGAACTTACATAAGCTTGAGGTGAATCGTCTTGATTTATAAACTGTATTTCCAACAGCTGCAATTTGAAGAACATGTGTTACTTAGCAAGGCATTAATTGTAAACCACCTGATGTTGACATGAAAGTGTTGAAACATGTAGGAATATAGATTACACAAAGAGACTGTTGTGATATAAAAGTATATAAGTGTGCCTTTGTTGGTTATAATAAATAATAAGATACATGGTACATGTATTAAAATAATCTTTATGATGATACAAAAAATGTTATAATTAGGATTTAAAATATCACATTTTGATACTCATCCATCCAAACACTTTATACAAAAGCAAGTGCAAGTGGATGTTAACATTTGCAACCTTCCATCTCAGTAATACATTACTTTGAATATGCCTGTTGAGTATGCATATGCATTTCAAGCAGAGGCAACAGACGTACTTGATTCCACAGGAGGAGTATGATTTATTTACATCATCTTCATTGTCACCATCCATCACAAGTTAGGCCTTGAAAGACCTGTTTTGGCCTTGCATAATAGTATCTTCAAAAGTCTTCCAAGTCATCTTCATCCATTTGGTCTATAATTCAGCATTATTTTTTGGCAGACTGTTGCTATTAATCTTATTACATGTCATAGCCAATTTTATAGGTATTTTTGATTTACTTGGTCCATAATAGCATCCAGTACCCATTGTCACTGGTATGAAGTTGTTTTGCAATTTTTTTGGTATGAAACTTGTCTTTTCCTTGTTTAAAATTAATACACAGTCAATGGGGAGTGAGGTACATCCATATTCCTGGGAAATATGTTTACTTCTGGAAGAATAATGATGTAATATTCTGATGACATGATTAGGGAAACAGTTTTGGGTGGAGTATCTTTCTTGCTGTAATATGTATTTTTTAAAGGACATAAATTTTTGACTGTAATCAAATTAGTCATTTTGTAATGGAAACTAAGGTGAACCATCAAATGAAGATTTGAGGCAAGTGTTAGCAATGATCTTACAGAACTGAAAGAATACGAAGAGATGGCACTGGTGTAAGAAACTGCAAAGTTTCTGTTACAGACTAAGATTAATTTGGTTTTTATAATGAGACACAAATAGTTGCAAATGGTTCCTGTTGTTAGAAATTCAGGTGTGGAATTCCACTTGGATGTCTGTTAAATAAGTCCAGAAGGTAACAGGCACCTGACTGGCTTACAAAAGTAGCCATGTGAAGTGAATTCTATAGGATTGTATAAATTGGACTAACTCATACATGTCCATATTGGTTTCTTAATTCATTCAGGCCTGTCAGTGTTTTGTACATTGATAGGGTACCTCTTCGCTGTTCCTACTATAATAATGTGAAAACTGAAAATACTTAACGGTTGTGATACTGGATTTCTGTTCGCTCTTTTTGAGAGGTGAGAAACAATGGAAGATACATATAAACAATGTTATCTTCCTGAAACACCACCAAAATGTAGGCTGTGAATAAAAAACTGTTTTCTGTATCGTAAAAAGTTGAGTTACTGGAGAACAGGGAAGGATAGCACATGAGATAAATGTAGATGGAAGTTTGTTTTTAAGTTTGAAATAGAGTCTATATTATTACATATAAAATAAGAAGTGGTTGTCAATAGTTTGTGTGACAGAAAGAGACGAAGTGTTGTGTGATAATTGTTAAACAGAAACATGAGTTTGTTCATTTATTGTTGCAGAGAATTATTTATACATGGGAATAAGTGGATGTGAAAAATGTATGAAGAACATATGTTGGAAGATGTCTGGGACACAAATCTGGTGCCTTTTTCAGTCAAAGAGAAGTTGGAGCATAAGGTGCATCGGAGTGAAATGCGCAATGTGGTGTTTTGTAAGGTGCTGAATTTTTTTTGTGTACTGGGAACTTTGAGCTCAGACACTGCATATAGTTTCCTCTGTATTGAAACCAACTTGAAGTGATAGTAAGGAGAAAATAACCGTCCGTTTTTAAAAATGAATGTAAATTCAATCTGTAGTTTATTCAGGTGAACATAATATATATAATACTATGAGTAGAAATAAAAGGCTTAAAATATTAAGTGATAAGTGCTATGGTTTATATTCAATATAAATCACAAGATTTGTCAATTATGTTTCCACAAAATTTCTCTCTTTCTGTCCTGGGGCTGCAGCCTGTGTTGCAACATACAAACTGCCTAACAGGGACATCAGTTATTGGATACTAATATTCAGGCAGTATGCTGTGCAAGTAGCGTGTAATCTGTGGAAACAGGGTTAACATTTGAACTGAATTAGACATTCTAGGGTCCATAATTCCCTTGAATGTAAGCACCCAGGATATAATTTAAAATTCTGAAAGAGAAGTGGAAACTAATCAAAATGCCTGGAATCTTGAAGGAACATTGTGCTGGATATGTTACATGGTAAGGATGATGAACCAAGATTTCTGCATAATAAGATTTACAGTTTAGAATGATTATCCCTCATGTCCTTCCCACTTTGGAAGTGGCCAATGTAAGAGTGATGATGTTTTTAGAGGTACATACATATTACTACAGATTTTTACACACTACTCCATAATACTACTGTCCTGCCTGATTGAAGCAGAGAAATAAATTCCATTTCTTTGAATGTTTACTACCAGTGTTCTGAATGATCCACTAATGACAGCCATGAAAGGTGTCATCATTTCTGTAATGTTGCATAGTAACAGAGATTCCTAAAATATAGGTGTTCTTGAATTTTAACAGGTAAATTGTGGTAACACTTATTATTAAGTCAGTATAATTTTTTTTTTGTAATTCCCCTTTCCCTTCCCCCACTATGTCACATGTAAGTAATTTCATAATTTTTTTAAATAAGGAAATAGACAAATGGAAGTGTAGTGTCATATGCTGCTACAGTTTCGTTCCAATTTAGAGACATTACGTACTGTATGTAGGTAGCAATTTGTTACTGCAATCTTTTTTGCCAGATATTGCCTTATCTTAAAAGGGAAAAGAGCCATAAAAAATCTGTATCCCTCATATTTAAAGTGGAAAATTAAACATGTTTGCATAACGAAAACTAAGATGTATTCACTGCAGCTTTTTTAAATGAAATAACTTTTGTTCTTTTTTATCAACCATTTACCATTGAATTCTTTGAGACTCATGATGTTTTAAGATTTTTCCCTGGGGCTCAACACTTAACAGCACTGCCTAGACAGACACGCAGACGGGATCGCATTTATAACTCAATGTATGAGGGCACTGGCATTCACCAGGTATGAATGTCATGCTGAGAACTGCAGACATGATTCCACACTGCCAATACTAACTACCATATGAAAATGTGCTGCCCATACACTTTAGAAAATGATTGAAAAGTCCCAACAAAAGTACTAAATGATTTATGTGTGCATGAAGTATTTTTCTTTGTTTCTTATAGGAAAAATAGTATTCAACATGTATTTATGAGAACAGCATATGTGGTCCTACTGTATCTATCTTAGCTGTTTCTTGTTGGTCTTCTTAACCCCTTCTGTGAGTAGCCCTGATCTACAGCCATTATCTTCCTTTTGTATGTTCTTCACATTAAACTTAAAGAACATAAAAGTTTATAAGTAAATGCTGTTCATTGATGCATATCTTCAGTACAGGATGTCCATATATGAGCTTTACAATTATACTCTGGTTTTACAGCACACTTATCATTAAAAAATAAGAACTTCTGAAAGATCAACTTGAAACCTGTTATAAGAAATTGTCAGATTTTAATGTGAGTGCCACAGTTGGCTTGAGGAATGTCAGACATTCATCCTCCTGCCACACTTCTGGCAGGACCACAGTCAGTTCTTGCCTAGGCCTCCTATGATACATGTCTTTAGTTTTTCTAGTGCCACCAGCAAATCTCCAGAAGAAAAATTCTTGAGTGTGAGGTCTGTAGACACAACTGTTGTTCAAAAAATGCTTGTTCTGAGAAACATTGCTGTACTGGGTGGCTTTCTTGCACATAAGCTGAAACTTGTTGCACTGTCATCACAACAGACTTTGTTTCTTTTTATATCTTTTCTGGCCCTGATACAGTTCTGTGTTACAGATGAATGTAGCTGTACCTAGTGACCACAGTGTGCACTATTCTGCAATCAAGATGCTAAGTTGAATCTTTTAAAGTCTGTACTTCCAGTTGATAATGAACTGTACCATATATGTGCTGTGAGTAATGCATGATTAGAATCATAAAGATCATTTATGGATATCCTGTATTATTTGGCATTAAATTTGATCTTAATCTTGTGCATGAACATCATTGTTCCATACTGAATTTACTGCACCATCAAATTCCAGTTATATTGTAACATGGTGATTAAATGCAGTATGACTTTGCAGAGTAATGGTAATGTACACTGTACCGGACAGAGAAGGGGTTAATAGTACATTTAGGTATCATTTTTTGTGGCAACTAAGTCAGTAAAGAGAACATACCCAACAAAATTCATAATTTGATTAGAGACGTAATCACAGAATCTGGAAATCTGAAACAAATTGAAGGCCGCATGTACAGAGTGAACTGAATGCAGCAGATGCAATCTTTGGATTGTTATGGTCTGTGAGATTTTTTGGCGTTCATGAAAATTTGCTTCTGCTGCTCAACGTATATGGATTGTGTGCCTGAAAGACACTGCCACATATGTCATCATCTTGTATTGGAAATTGTATCAACCTTTTGTGTTGTGATAGTTGACATACAATAATCAGATGGAGTCAAGAAATTTAACGGAACAGGACAAGAATATTGCTTGGCTTAGTTGTCACAAAATTCATAACAATCTAAATGTAATTAAACAAGAGAATCAATGTCAGTGTTGTGCACTTGATATCTTTGATTTCTTTATGTAACTCAGATAATTAGTGTTCAAATTGTGACACTTGGATTATTTTAATGATAATTGAGAAACAAAACCATTTGGTGCTGCAGTGACTAATGTAACTTTGATTTTGTTTAATCTATTCTGTTTCCTGCCAAGAAGTGCTGGATCAGTATGTGTATTTCCTGCACTAAACATGAGTGATGAAGTCTGAGAATTATTGAATGTAGATGATAATGTGTGATAATTATTGCTGCTGAATTGTTGAGTTGACTGTACCTAGAAATAGGAATATGTGACTGCTGTTTGAAACTGTGGACTTCATTTTATTTATTTCACATCACTCTCTGACCCATATATAAAAGTGAGGGAATCTGTTTACATTCATACAGTCCATAGGAAACAACCAGTTATGTTGGTCTCTGTATCTCTTCCAGAATTATACTAAAAGAAACTTAGTTTGCTGTTAGACGTAGCTGACTGGAATGACAGGATGCATAAAATTGTGTACTTGCAGTAATGTCAGTAGGAACATTATCATGCAGGAAGAGATCATCAGTATTTTAATTCAAAGGCAGTGGTATTATGAGGATTAAAAGTTCTTTACTCTAAGACCCTGACTATGTACATCTTCCACAGTTGCAACACACAGCTGTTAACAGGTTAAATATAAGCAGAATGACAGAAGTGAAGCCCTATGGTTAAGTGATATTAGATACTGACATTCGATATGCAACATTTAGGCACAGTATGGGCAGAGAAGGGACTGGAATGTACCATACAAGTTTTGGTTGTTACCCTCAGTTTTATGATCATGGTCAGCACAGTTTAGAAAGAAAGAAAGGAAGGGGGAAAAAAAAATACAATAACCAAAAGAAATGTGCACACTTACATGTTACAATATTTATTATTACTGCATCCAATTTTTGGAATTGTCTGTCACTAGGTAAAAAGGAATATTTGGCAAAGTACTCAGTATCTGTATGACAGGTAAGTAAATGCACTAATTATAAATTGCATATACCATACCGTGAGAAATCAAGTACACCATTTCTCTTTTTCTTTCTGGG
>Ga0209629_10001999_pt1 | contig 13506 bp, 10 predicted proteins | sample TergutCu122P5_FD_187286 | JGI IMG/M metagenome (GOLD analysis project Ga0209629, IMG submission 187286) | Cubitermes ugandensis P5 segment gut microbial communities from Kakamega Forest, Kenya - Cu122 P5 (SPAdes) (version 2) | ecosystem: Host-associated > Arthropoda: Insects > Digestive system... | reverse complement strand
TAATGCCATATTGTCGCACCCATGTTCTTCAGATAATGAATGGAAGGTAATGCTGTATTCATCATAGGCATTAATACAGGAGTGACATTACAGAATGTGCCCCCCATCCCCATCCCAACTGAAGTGTCTTGGTAAATGTGAGAGACATGCTGTTTCCTGAAAAGATTTTGTTAGGATGGGAAATTTATTGTTGATGGAACCAGATGTTATGCAGCTTTATAGTTCATATTAAAGTTTAGTGTCCAGTAAACTGATGTGCATATTTCTATATGTGGTTATGTTCACATTTCTCACTTAACGGTCCATTTATATAGTAAACTCTTGTCTTAGCCTTGAAAAAGACATGGCCAGTGGCTCTCAACATGTGGCTGATATTGGTAAGATGGTTTTTGTGAAAGAAAACTGATTCCAAAAAAAGACTGTACCGTTTAAGACCAAATGTATACAGCAAACAGATTCTTTATTAAAAAGACACATGAAATTCTAGGTACACTGCTGCATTAATTTTTGTGTCACTGTCTGTGTAGGAGCTGGGAGAGTGTATTCAGTATATTGGCTAGGCTGTTGGCTGGACACTTGAATTGTGGTTTGATTTTCTGCAGGAACAAGATTTTTTTTTGTCTTCAAAGTGTCCCAAGTGGCTCTGGGGCCCAAACAACTGCCTGTTGAGTGGGTACCAGGGACTATTTCCCTGGGTGTAAAGTGGCTAGAACAGGGGGATGGCCAAACATCTCCCTCTAATGCAGAGGTTAAGACTGACTGGCGATATACTTCCATCCCTATATTCCTTCATGGCATGCTCAGGGAAGCTTTACCTTTTACTGTCTTTGTAGACTTCGTAGATGAAGTAAACCAGGGCTGCTCTGCCCATAGCTTGTGGGAACTCGGTGCCCGTGACACAGTGTTATGTTGCCCCCATAGAAATTTGAAATGAGAAATGTCTCTAATCCTTCCCATAGCAAAACTGAGATACAATGCCGAAGCAGTTTTCAGAACTAATGTGTTGTATATTTATGGAGAAGTTCATTACGTTACTAATTAACTTTATAAAAATGTGCTGAATAAAACGACACCCTAGCTAGTGAATTAAATTTTTATACATTTTTCATATTACTGTCAGCATATTTTTGTTGCACATGATGTGTAGACAGGTACATACATAAAATTATACGTGTAATTGTATGTACACTTATTCAGTATTCATTCTGTGTATTGAATTTAATGTTGCATGCATGCAAAACAAATTTTGCCAAATGTTCCTGCACCACAAAAGAGGTTGAGAAGCTCTGAAGTAAATTATTTGCAAGCTGGAGAGCTGGAATATTGTTTCTAGAAACCTGCGTGTGACATGTCATTAGTAGCTGCCAAGGAGTTTATTTCATATGGTGTGGGTGTTCAAGGCTTTGTTGACAACTGAACATGCAAAAGCGGTAGAAATTTTTCACTTTCTTGCATATCTGTGTATGTGTTATATTAATTAGTGTGCAGTATAAGTGAGTCTGTGATTGAAATATAAAGCATTTTTGAACATAATATGTATGTGAATAAGCAGTGACTGAACTGAAAACTGTTTAGTAAAAGATTTTGGCCACAAATTAAGTGTGCATTTTTTTGTATAGAGACATAAGTCCAGAATAGACATAATAATTGTACAAGGGTGAATAAGAAATGTTTACAAGTAAAAGTTTTCAAGATGTTGGACCCTGAGATTTCAAATGCTGTTAATATATGTAGGACTCTTCAGTTCATGGTAATGTTATTTGAGGCATATTTGCAGGAGCACAGCTGTGGCGGTTCAGCATGGTGACCCATTTGGAAAACTTGTATTGCTTAGAAGTCTGTGAGTTATGCACTTCTTGTTGTCATTGAAAGTATCGGCAGTCATTATTCATCAATAGCTTGTGGAACTGTATGGCAGTGATGTGATGTCCAGGTCACATGTTGCCAAATGTTGCTACATGTTTGCGTCTGGCAGGGACAGTGTGGTGGGCAATAATCAGATTGATGAATGTAGTCCTGTGATAGAAGTCAGCACCATACATGTCAAGGAAATCCTTCAGATGGACAAATGTGTAATTTTGGAGCATATGGTATCTCATGTTGGTTTTTCATATGGCACTGTGTGGCATGTCATGGTGGACATGTTGCGGATATCTTGTGTGTTAACAGATGACAACAAAGTGACAAGAATGATGGCCTTGATTTTCCTGCCATATTACACAGTAGAAGGAAACAACTGTGTGTGTGTCAAGCTGTTAATGGAGGTGAGACATGGATTGATCATTTCACTCCCACCACTAAGCGATAACCATGAAGTGGAAACACCCCAGCTCACCTAGGAGGAAGAATTTAAAAGGGACACCACATTTTGATATATTTATTACCTGATGATGGGCCATTTCAGCCAAAACATGTAAAAAAAATTCCCCTCTATATATATATATATATATAATCATTGTTAGTTGCGATCAGTGGTGCCTTTTTTGTCATCTGACACTATCTGCTCACAAAGTGCAGGCCACTTCTGCTGCGACTTGGGGTGTTGTTGGCGGACATCCTGGAACATCAATGTATAGCTAATGGTGACATGTACTGTGGCACAGTGAAATTCTTGAAAGAGGCCATCAGAAGGAAATGCCCCTGTCTTAGCAGTGGTGTTGTTCTTCATGATAGTGCCCAACCTCATGCACACACAGTACTGCAGACTTGCAGCTTGGTTTTGAAAATTTGAACCATCCTCCACACGGTCTGGCTTTGGCACCTAGCAATTTGCATCTTGTTTCCCGCCTCAAAGGAGCAGTTGTCAGAGCACCACTTCACCTGCAATGAAGATGTCAAGCCCATTACCATCACGCAGCTGATGCAACAGCAACATGTGATTTATGTGTACAGGATACACATATTTATCATATTCTGTGACAGGTGCCTCAGCCATCAAGCAAGACTGTTGAAAACCATTTAACAGTAACACCTTCAATGTGTATTATCAGTTTTCTTTGTTAAAATGTTGCCTTTATTTTTGTAGGAACTGTAAACTTATTTTCTGATCCATTTTTTTTGTATACAGAGTGATAATCATTGCAATTTTCCACACTTTCTCTGCATTGTTTCCTTGAAGTGCATGTGTTGAAGACACAAGGAGAAGATGGTGTTTGTCCACATAGCAGCAAATTTGATACATTTGGTACTGGGAGCTGTACACTGAATATTACAGGGTGAATTTAATTTTGTTCTGTATTGGTCCAAATAACTTTAATTAATTTCCATTCTGATTTAGATTTTCCTTCAAAAGCAATCCGTTGTGTATAACATTGACAGTATGGTTCAGTAAGGTCTGGAACTTAACTGTAAACATTATGCTAGATTGTGAGTGTTTGGCACATTGCAAGGAATTTTAGTTTCTCACTCTGTGGAGAATATATGTAAAGTAAGTGTATTTGGCTTACCAGCACTTGACTTGTGTGTGCAAAAAAGGAACATAAAAATTAAACAAGTATGCCACATTGCAAATTTTGTATTGGGAAAATATGTATAAGTATGTATTTTGTCTCTTATGATTAGTTTCAGTCCCTTCACCTTCTGATTTATATTTTCAGATTGCAGTCTCGCTTTAGTGAGACTGAAGTTTTGCAAATATTCTGTGATATATGTGAGGCTGTATCCCGGTTACATCACTGTCAAACTCCAATAATTCATAGGGATTTGAAGGTAACTGTCATATGTAACATATTCTTTGTACCTGAACCATCGAGCTCTTTACAGACGTAATATGCTGTCGTATGTATTCTTTACATGATCATAATACAGTCTGACAGATTTTGTTAGATTTCCAGAGTAGGCCAGTGGTTATGTAGCATGTCTAGTAGTGTTTGTGTGATATCCAGTGAAACTGAGATTCATGCTGCCCTATCCGTCATAATGCTAAGAAGGTGATTAACTTGCCTGTCATATAAATTTTTTCTTCATTTGTAGGGACAGTTTTACCTTAACTTACATGTTTAATTTGGTTTTCACTTGGTCCTGATGCACATTGTACCAGGTTTTCATAGGCTTGAACAGCTCAGAGTGTCGTTTGAATAGCAAATCTGATTCTGCATGGCAATAGTTCACTGCACCAAGTTCAAAATTTGTTTGTCTTCCTGTTTCCTATTATTTATTTATTAATAGTCTGTCAAAACATAACTAAATATTGAAACTCTTTGCAAGATGTCTCACATGTATATCCTGTTTCCTACTTAAAAACTTGATTTAAATGTGCATATATATACTTGTCCCATGTATATTCATTTTTATCATCAAGTTTTGGAGAAGGACATTGTTTAGACTTTGGTTTGGATTTGGTCTGTGTTATGCTTGTCAGGTGTAATGCCAGAGGTTAGTGGTGTTCGTAATTATTGATGTAGAAACTATACATAGTTTGAAGCAGTGTGTATGTATGATGTTACTAATTTGTAAACCATATTCCATACACAGTTATTTCTTGATCTTGTTATGGTACACTCTGTTCAACAAAAATATTTCGTACGTCCCGCTCAGGCAGTGACGTGATGTACAGTTGCCATCATAATTCGAGTCATTTTACTTTCCCCATATTTGTGCATTCATGGCTTTTTTTCTGCCTTCCATTCATTACAGTCAATCACGCCACATATATATTAACCGAAGACACAAATACATTCGCTTAATTTGAAGTTAAAACATAAATTAAAGGTCATTAATTTTCCGAGGCATGTGGCTTGCTAGCTCTGCTTCCACTGATGGATGTTGCGAAAGGGTGGCTGTTTGCTGCACCCGGAGATAGCTGAGCACGTTAACGCATGATGGCAATACTCTTTGGCAACAAACTACTTTGGTTCGAGTCCCAGTGTCAGCATATACTTTTTTCTTTCTCAGTATGTTTTTTACTCACAGACACTCAATTAAATTTAATGTTCCTTGGATCATGCATCATGATATTAACTTTGAGTCGATTACCAACTTAATGAATGGCCGTTCATAGAGAGTGACAGTACCAGATGCTGTACATATACAATGTAACCTCCTGAAGATGAGCATAATAATGCTCGAAACATGTAGAGGATTGTAATATTATATGAATAAAGATATTTGTGCATTAAGTTGGTAAGCACCTCAAAGTTAACTCAAATTATGTAGTAACACATCCATTATTTAATTATATGTTTCAGAAGTTATCTTTGCTCCATTGGCAGGGTTAGAAATGCAAGTGACTCAGATATTGCTGTTATTTTTCCATAATTCTTTTTTCTTTGTTTAAGGCACAGTCCGTCCATCATTTTGATTATGCAGCAAAGTACAGCTTAAAGTAGCCAACATAAGCACTTCATTACCTTTGATTTCATTATTATTTACAATGCGCATTTCGGTTTTCATAACCACCATCACCAGTGTAGCCGGTAAGACTTTTAAAAATGCACATTTTTGTCTGCTAGAAGGCCACACAGAAGAAGAATTAGGAACTTGTTTCAAAAGCTAAAATTGAGCTGCACCTGTTCCAACAGTACTTCACTCCCCACACCCCACCCCTGAAACAAGGCGAGAGTGAAACCACCCTCTGTCCAGACCTCCCCAGCACACGCATCATACGCTCAATAATTCCTTTCTGTAAATGTTTCAAATCATGTAGCCAAGTTCAAAATCTCATGACCTGTTACGGCCCTCAAGCAACGACGAGATTCACGTGCCTAGTTTTAGTCCCATTTGAACATGAACCCTCTAAATCAAAATGCTGGCAAACAAAGAAAAAAGAATTATGGAAGAATAACAAATATCTGCGTCACTCACATTTCTAACCCTGCCAATGGAGCAAACATAACTTTTGAAACATACAATTAAATAATGGATGTGTTACTGCATAATTTAATTGAGTGTTTGTGAGTATAAAACTTATTGAAAGAGAAAAAATTATATACTGATGCTGGGACTCGAACCAATGTAGTTTGATTCTGAAGAGTATTGCTATCACGCGTTAACATGCTCGGCTGTCTCCGGGTGTGGCAAACAACCACCCTTTCGCAACATTCATCCGTGGAAGCAAGCTAGCAAGCCACACGCCTCGGAAAAATAATGACCTTTAATTCATGTTAACTTCAAATTGAGCAACTGTATTGGTGTCTTTGGTTAATATATATGCGGCGTGATTTATTGCAATGAATGGAAGACAGAGAAATGCCATGAATGCACAAATATGGGGAAAGTAAAACGACTTGAGTTATGTTGGCAACTGTACGTCACATGACTTCCAGTTCGGGACTTAGGAAATTTCAGGCCGCTTGATTTTTTTGAACAGAAGGTACCTATAAAAGTTCTCCATCACAACCAGCACACAATTTGCAAACAAATATATTAGACAGCAGCTAGTTTCAACACTAGACTTGGGTCATCATCAGGCCATGATACAAGAACTGAAAACCTTTTAAGTAGGACATCTCCCCCTTTTACATGAACAGTGTATGTAAAATATGCAGAGGTAAAACCAATTACAACAATGGCCAAGGACATAGTAAAAATATTAACTAGTTTGTTTTTAAAAACTTTTTTAAAAAATACCAGTTTCATGAAATCTTGTAAGGTAGAGGTGAGTATTATTATTATTATTATTATTACTACTACTACTACTACTACTACTACTATTACTATTACTATTACTATTATAATATGTCAACTTTGGTATTTCTTAACAGTATTTGTATGCTGCATGCTACTGGTATCTCATGCTGGGTCCCCCAGCATGAGATACTGGTAGCATGCAGCATACAAGTACTTTTAAGAAATATCACAGTTGATATATACCGCTACTGCCATTTAGTAAGTTAGGATGCAATTTCATTTATAATAGTTATGTTTAGAGATAAAATATAAAGTTCTCATGGATTCTTATATGCAGGGTCTCCCAGGAGGAAATGTCAATATTCTGGGAGGTCATAGTATCAGTCATTCTAAGCAGAAAAGCGCATATGTACGTGTCCTATTCCAAGCGGTTTCCGAGATAGAGCTATTTCACTGTACAGTTGCAGAATTATTGATAAAGAGATATTATATATTGTTCCTAATATTGATATTTATTGTTTAAGTGACAAAGTTGGTACAGTTTACCTAGTACAATACATATTTAAAAATTCTACCGTCAACATCATTGCACTTTGCAACTCATGTGAGGATATGACTTGTTGCTTGTCTGAGTGCATCTTGACGTTCCTTTATGCTGGCGATATCATCCATTATGAGATAGAGCAGTTCGGCTCGTGTATCTGCTTTTGTTCTGTAAACTTCACTCTTCATCCAACCCCATAAACAAAAATCTAAGAGGGCGCAGTATGGTGGGAGCAAAGGACAATATTGGGCGCCAAATCCAAACTCCTGTACAGTGAAATAGCTCTGACTCGGAAACCATTCAGAGTAGGACCCATGTACATTTACACTTTTTTGCTTAGAATGACCTCCCTGAATATTGACTTTTCCTCCTGGGACACCCTGTATATTTATGACATTCTGAAAATGTTAGAGTGTTGTTCTTGAAATTTGATCGATACATAAATAGATATAAAATGAAAAGGCAAAAATTAAAGAGAACATGAATAAGCAATGTTATCAAAATTATACTGTTGCGGTGGTTATAATATCGTATAATATTGATAATGATAGCTGTTTACGTACAATGTATTATAGAATGTAAATGGATTTATGATGCAGATGTCGGGACTATCAGAGGATCCGGTGCATGTTTACTACTGTTTGTTTACAGTTGACTGCCTTAACATCACAGAGGGAACAGGTTTTATAAGGGTGAAACATGGATCAATTGACTCTCTCTCTTAAACACAACATCAAGTATTTTGTTACATGTAACAGTATATTTGTCATTTAATTGACTTCCCTTTAATGTCTCTTTGTAGATATACAACTTTTCTACTGTACGATGATGATGCCCTTTCCGGTTGTACTACATAACCTTGATGTCTTCCATTTTCCAAATGAATGGTTATTTTCTAAAATATGTTTTGAAAATTTATTGTTTTGATTAGTATTCTTAAATGAATGGAAATATTCTTTAAATCTTTTTTTCAAACCTGTGTCCAGTTTTTCGCCTATATATTTTACCACAATCGTTGCAGCTTAGTTGGTAAATGTCACTTTTTAAAATTAATTTCTGTCATAAATTTGGTCGTGTAACTTCGAGATATTGCTGGATAGAGTTTTTAGTTTTGTACGCAATACATTAAGTGGTACTTCTGAAAAGTTTTGTAACAACGAATTTCATCACCAAAGAAAATGAGGGTAATGTGTTTTTGTTTGTGACTTATACTGTCTTCTGTTTTCCTTGCATGTCTTCAGTTTTTCCTGTTTCTTCTGAAACTTACCTGTTAACTGTAGAGGAAAACCATTGTTATAGAGGATGTTTTGAATATGTATTTACTCTTTGTTTTTTGAATATCTAAACTCAAGTGTGTCGCATTGTCTGCGGGTTGAAAGGTCCAAATAATTTCTTTTGCTGTTATTTTCTAGTTCAGTTGTGAAATTCAAACTTGAATGTACGTGATTAAGTGCATCGAGATCTGAGTTTATGTGTAATAGTATAATTGTAAATAATCAATACATCATCAACAAATCTAAAGTAACCTAAAATTTTATTTGCTATGATTATTCCCATCATATAGATTCATTGTGTTGTAAAAAGATCTCAGAAGGCACTGCAGATAATGATGCCCCCATTGCTATCCCCTCCTCTAGGCAGAATAATGCACCATTTTGGAAGAAATTATTTGGGGTTATCATAAGATCATATATTTTTAACATCTTTTTGTTGTTTTTTTGCTGTTGTATTTGAACCTCTGTTACATGTCTAAGTTGTACTATAGGTATGTTAGTATACATGTTTAAAATATCAAACGATGTTAATCTTATATTAGGATGTATACGAATCTCATTCAAGTCTTTTAATAAATTCAGGAGTGTTCTTAATATTAAATGCATTACACAAGATAATTATTTGATTGAATAAATTGGTGAAGAATTTGGTTAACTTGTATGCTGGTACATGCCGCCAATTGACTGTTGGTCTCTGTGGAGATGTGGCAGTCATCTGTAAACAAGCCATAGTTATTGATACATTCTTCTTCTCTTGGACCTTGTCCATCATCTGTAGATTTTTTAGACACTAAAACATTGGGTTTCAGAAACTGGCTCTGCTTCCATATGCAGGCAAGGTGCACCTAACCTGTACACTGGATTCTTTTCAGTCTCTTAAAATCTTTGCTTTTTTCCAAAGTGTACTGTGAGTCTCTGTACAGGAAGTATGAGGAAGTGGTCTGCATGGCATGTTTTTGGTCAGGAATGGGATGTCTTAATAATATGTTTGTTCCCATGAAGATCTGTAACTTCTCCACAGTTGATGGTGGTTGGATTTTCAGTGCATGTCTTATGGTTCTGTATGAGGTGTCTGTGGTCTGATCAGTTTGAGTTCATGGTTGTCGTTATTGTTTTGTGCTTTTAATTTATGGTGTGTTTCAAACACTATTCTTTGAGTCTTGTTGTTGTTTTTAATTTTTTTGTGGCATTTTTCTTGTAACCTGTGGATAAGCCCTGTTCTCAGGAGCGTATCTACACTAGTTGAGTGTTTATGTGACTGAGAATAGCTCAGACCAAGGGGTCCCACAGGTTAGGTGCATCGTGCTTGAAGATGGAAGCCGGTCCGGCTTCCGAAACATATAGTGTTTTAATATCTAAAAATTCTATAGGTGAGGGACAAGGTCCAAGGAAGGAAGATTGTTTCAATACGAGGTTCGATCCAAAATATTCCGGACTGGTGCCGCCATCTATACAGTAGTTGTGGTAGCGCGAAGCGCTGGTAGTTGGTAGGACTACCATGTCTAGCGAGTCAGTGTGCCAAGTTGCAGCTAGGTGGGTGGAAGTGGGCAGTTTTCACACGTGTTTATTTGGAGTCATGTACATGACCTGTGGCGATTTTCACGATGGACCAGAGAAAGGAACAGCGAGTGTGCATCAAATTTTGTGCCAATCTTGGGAAAAGCGCTACGGAGACCCTCAAAATGATTCACCAAGGCTTCAGGGACCAAAGCTTGAGTCATACACAGATGTATCAATGGCATACCCCGTTCATAACTGGTCACACATCAGTTGACGACGACTAACATACACGGAGACACACAAGTTGCACAACTCCTGAAACAGTTGCACGAATTCAACAGCTCATCCGTCAGGATTGATGTCAGACCATTTGCGACATTGCTGAGGAGGTGGGAGTTGGTTATGGGACATGCCAACAGGTTCTGATGGAAGAATTGGGCATGCACCGTGTCGCAGCCAAATTTGTGCCCAGGATCCTGACAGCTGATCAGTGGCAGCAGCGTGTCAACATCTGCAATGAACTTCATCAGCTTGCCTCCGACGATGGAAAGTTCTTGTCCAGGGTCATCACTGGTGATGAGAGTTGGGTTTACGATTACGACCCTGAGACAAAGCGACAGTCCTCCCAGTGGAAAAGCCCCACGTTGCCAAGGCCAAAAAAAAGTCAGACAGGTGAAAAGCAATATCAAGTGCATGATTATCACTTTCTTTGGCATCAAGGGGATTGTGCACAAAGAATTTGTCCCAACAGGCCAAACTGTGAATTCTGGGTTCTGCTGCGAAGTTTTGTGGCGACTGCGTGAAAACGTGTGAAGACATCGCCCCCAACTTTGGCGAGAACAGACCTGGCTGCTTGACCATGACAGTGCCCCATCTCACACTTTCGTCCTCACCCACCAGTTCCTGGCGAAAAACAAAATTGCTGTTATCCCCCACCCACTGTACTCCCCTGATTTCACACCCTGTGACTTCTTCCTATTTCTGAAACTGAAATTGAAGCTGAAAGGATGCTGGTTTGATACCATTGAGGAGATCCAGACCGAATCGCAGAGAGTTCCTGACACTCTGACAGAAAAGGACTTCCAGGAATCGTTCCAAAAATGGAGGAGATGTTGGGACCGGTGTCTACATGCGGGAGGGAACTAGTTCGAGGGTGACAGCGGCCGGTAGGCCTTAAGGTGAGTTTTACGATTTTTACAGCGTCAGTCCAGAAAATTTTGGATCAACCCATGTATATTATGCACCATTTTCAAAGCCTTGTAATGTTGAACCAGTAGTTAACATGCACCAGAACCTCTGATAGCCCTGACATCTGCATCATAAATCCATTTATGTTCCACAATAAATTGTAAGTAAACAGCTATCTTTTTCAGTATTGTAAGATATTGTAACTGCCTCAATAGTATAATTTTTATTACATTGCGTATTCATGTTCTCTGTAGTTTTTGCCTTTTTATTTAATATTTACTCGTTAATGTACTAATCAGATTTCAAGAACAATGCTCTAACATTTTCAGTGTCATTAATATATGTAAGAATACATGAGAACTTTATTTGATTTTATCTCCAAACATAACTCTACTATAAATGAAATTGCATCCTCACTTGTTGAATAGCAGTGCCTGTAGCATGCAGCATACCAATACTTTTATTCTTAATGTAGTTTTTAAGGAATACCACAGTTGACATATAATAACACACCCCTCTACCTCATGAAATTTCTTGAAAGTGGAATTTTTTTTAAAAAAACAGTTTTTAAAAACAAAATAGTTCTTATATTTAATAATGTCCTTGGGCCTTGTTGTAATTGGTTTTACCTCTATATACTTCACATAAATTATTAATGTAAAAGGGGGAGATCTCCTACTTAAAAGTTTTTTTTTTATTTTCTGTACGTGCTCACATTCTTGTATCATGGCCTGATGATGACCCAAGTCTTGGGTCGAAACTAGTTGCCGTCCAATAAATTTGTTCACAAATTGTGTGTTGGTTGTGATTGCGAACTTCGATAGATATTATGATTGATACACCAATGGGGATGTTCCATATAGAGCTTAATATTTTACTTAATTTCATATTCCCAGCTGCAGTGGTCCATTAATTATGAGTATGAAGCTCTATGCAAAATGAAAATTCTGCATTGCATTTTATGATTTTATACATTCTACAAAAAAAAAAAAATCTTAAAATTTCCAGGTAATTTAAAGATATGTTAACCATACACATTCTGACTGTACATTAATTGACACTAATGGTGCTTTAACCTCACAAGTTCATGTATCTGCTGTGTTGTTATTGAGATTTGTAGGGAAGTAAATTATGCCCTCAAGTTTCATCATAATGTCTACAGCAAGTATTGGAAGAACCAGTTCATTCAGCATGTATAGTCTGTCATCTTAAGTGAATATTATCAAAGTTGTTTGAGAAAAAAAGTGGTAAGGAAAACATTTGGACCTAAGACAGAGGAAGTGAATGGTGGATGTATAAAGTTGTTTACTTGGGAGCTTCATAATTTCTAATGTTTGCCAGATACTGTAATGACAAGATGAAGACAGATAAGATGGATAGTCCTAAGTAGTTTGTAGCAGAGTGATGAGGATGCAGTTTTAATTGTAACACCTGAAAGTAACTGGCCAGTTGAAAGACACAGGTGAACATAAGAGGGTAAAATTGAAATAAATCCTTAGCAAAAAGGATGGTACTGTGGACATGTTTTGGCTGGCTGAGGATGGAAAGTGTGTCAGTGTGTCAATAAACCTCTGGTTTCCATACCAGCTGGAGACTTTTTTGATGAGCAGCTTGCATGTTTGAAGAAACAGTGTACTTGTTGAGTTAGTGCTTTGAAGGATTAATCAGTGCTGTCTTAGACCTGCACCTTTGGTGACTCCCTGGACAGATTGTAGCCTCTGATGTTCCAGTTACTGTTTCCTACATGACAGTGTTTTGTATCTTTTTAAATTGTGAGTTGTGATAGTTTAGTTGGTTAAGTTCTGGGTATGGGCTGCACAGCTGTATTTCAGTTTGTTGTAAGAATGCTGGAATTTTTTGCTTTACTACTGTATCCAGCATGACTGTTGGGATGTGCTTATCTGATTGGAATGTATTGCTAGCTAACCACATACAAACAATGTTACAAGATGGCACGCATGTACTTTTACCTCTGTACCTCCCATTTGCCCTGATGTATTTAGAGGGAGTTTCATCTTGTATGTGGAATTCTGTCATTACTGAAAATGGGGCTCAGAAGTGCACCTTAAAACTACTGGCCACCTGATTACCTGTTCATCCATAGTCTCAAAATATGCTTCATACAATATATTTGTAGGGGGCACTGAAAAACTTGGATATTATATAGTGAGATCAGGGAAGGATATAGCTTCAATATAGTCATGATTTTAAAGCTTACAAAGTTAACACTCACAGTTTACAGTTTAGTTACGTGAGTGCATCCCGTGCTTTGTGGTGTGTCTTTTCTGAATTGTACAAGGGTGAGTCAAATGAAAACCTTAAATATTTTTTTAAATACTATTTATTGTGCAGAAGTGGTACAAAGCTGTATCACTTTTCAACATAATCTCCCCCATGCTCAATGCAAGTCCTCCAGCGCTTACAAAGTGCATA
>Ga0209629_10001998_pt1 | contig 13511 bp, 5 predicted proteins | sample TergutCu122P5_FD_187286 | JGI IMG/M metagenome (GOLD analysis project Ga0209629, IMG submission 187286) | Cubitermes ugandensis P5 segment gut microbial communities from Kakamega Forest, Kenya - Cu122 P5 (SPAdes) (version 2) | ecosystem: Host-associated > Arthropoda: Insects > Digestive system >... | reverse complement strand
TTCGAACTATCAACACAACAGACGCTGCTAAAGGTATCCTACGACTTCCACATCGCTGGCAACGGGTTGTACACAATGTTGATGACTACATTGAAGGACTGTAAAACTTCGAAACATGTATCTATTTTGTATCAGTTGTAAATAAATAGTTGCCACTATTAAAGTTCCAACCCTCGTAGAATTCTGAGTGATAACGTTAATAACTGACCAAACGAACAAGCAGAGACTATATGAATACTAGAACATGTAGTATTACCATGTAATGGAGCATGTTGTAAATAAATAAATAAAAAAACACACGCGCGCGCACACACATCTCGTCCCAGTTATTCTTGTGCGCACGACCTATGAAGTTGGAACAGACAGTATTCCAAAACGTCGCTGACATAAATTCAGACGCCGGGGAATCACTCAAAAGAAAGAATACAACATTTACAACACGGTGAAAGTTTGAAATCAGGAACCCTACATAGTATTAAGTCGATTATGCTAAGAGACGCTGAGCAGGGTATGTAGCACGCGTAGGAGATAAACCAAATGCATAAGAAACATAAACTGAAAACCCTGAAGAGGAGAAACCAGTAAGGGGTGATATCGAGGTGGTTAGGAAAATAAAATGAAACTGGAATTTAGTGAAGTCGGTTGTGATAGTGTGGACTGAATTCACTGTGCTCAGGATAGGGACAAGTGTCGAGCTGTTGTGATCACGAAAGTGAACGTTGGGGTGCCGTGCCAGCCAGGACAATCATTACATGTCAGAGTCCTTATTGACTGTCCTCCGTGGAATTAGGTGGCTGTCTTCGGAAATCTCTTCAGCGGTGTTTCTCGATCCTTTTTTTTTTTATTTGGCGCAGCAGCCCCCAGTGGGCCAGGGCCTCCTCATTCACGAGGTTTTCTAGAACACACTCAACGACCCACCACAGCCAGACCCCTCTGGACAAGTGATCAGCTCGTCGCAGAGACCTCTTCCTGACAATACACAACACTCTATTGAGACAAACATCCATGCCCCCGGTGGGATTCGAACACACAATCTCAGCAGGCGAGCGGCCTCAGACCTACGCCTTAGACCTCGTGGCCACTGGGACCGGCTTCTTGATACTAATTCTACACATAGATAGCTAACCATCTCCGTGGAGCAGAGTCTCTAGAGAAGGTCCTCAGTTTAGTACGGGAATTTCTGGCATCTGACGGAACCCGTCGGTTTATCATCGTGTTCATAGGAGCTCGTCATTGGAACTCGTCAGGATTGTGGTATCCATAATATCTACAACGCCTAATGTTGTACTTTCCATTTTATATGTCATAATTTTGACATTAAATATCTTACTATTTTGACATCGTCTTTCTAGATTGATGCATTGATGCTTGCGCTCCTTTGTATTTGAAAGTCCCTGAGCATGGCGCCTCTGCGCCGAAACATGTAGCAGTTCCTACAAATTATGTACAGTTTTTAACCTGTTATGTGCATTCATTGGTATATATGATTGATTGATTGCTAATTGTGGCCCCTTCGTAATACAAGACAATGGACAAAGACAACTCCAGATACACCCATGTCACCCCGTGTTTTCATTCCATTTTATGGGGCCAAACTTTCACCCCCTTACAAAACAACAGGATTTATTAGAATTTTGTGTAGCGCTCTTCATCAAGCGGGTTAAAGTGTCATAAGGAACCTATTAATTGTGTTTTGAAATATGTAAAAACTTCTGTCTTCAGGGTAAATACACGACTAAGAGTGACGTATGGGCATTTGCCGTTACTTTATGGGAGATTCTGAACCTGGGGCGCCGACCACCTTTCGAAACGTTAACTGACCCACAAGTAGTGGAAAACTTAGCTCACATGCATCGCGATGACGGTCAGTTCGCCTACCTACCCCGACCACCAGCGCCTCCATGCACCAAGGATATCTATGATCTTATGTGCGAGTGCTGGCGCCGACATGAAGCGGAGCGACCCAGCTTCAGGGAAATTCATCTCTTTCTGCAGAGAAAGAACCTTGGGTATGCTCCTGTCACGTGATCTTCTGCGATGTTAGTGTCTGCTGACGAAGAGATAATGTCACGGTGTTGGGGCCTCGAGATTTAGACTAGGGAAGTCAGACTGGTTTGCAGAGTTTCGCTGATCGAAAGTTCCAAGAAAACACCTATACATTAAACCAAATGTAGAAACTCTCTACTCTAGAAAATGATTTTATTTATGTTCCATTGCTGACAACAGCATTTCCTTCACGAGAAGTTAATAAATGTTAAGTTCTTCAACTTTAGATCAATTTTTCTAAGCAACTGAAAATAGAATTTTGATTTATATGTTTTTAAATTATTTTTAAAGGTTTGAATAATATGTGTACAAATAGATCAGCATAAAATCTGAGAACATTTAAGGAAGTCTTAGCCTCCTGTGCTGCACATTTCATCACTGTGCCAGTTGTGTTTGCTTAGAAGAAGAATGCATTTGAATTCGACTAACAGCATTCTGCTGACAGGGCTTACAAGCTTTTCTGGAGAGAGACACTTGAAATGGAATGGAGGGTAAAATAAAAAGTGCATAAAACATTATTTTGCTTAGGATTTACATATGATACAAGAGCATATGTTTGGATTCATTCTGTAGGATATTTTAAACATCTTTTTGTGCGCATAATATTTTGCGTTCTCAAGAGTTACTGTTAATTACCAGTCATCGAAGGAGCTTTTGATGTATGATGTTCATAGTAGATGCACAAATCTCCAAAGTTCTATGAGAGCTCTTCGTAGACACCACTTGAGAGACAAGAAAATAAATAATTTATAGTTTTTCATTGAACTGTATGGAATTTATAGTAAATTACATAAATATTGTTTAAAAATGCAGTTAGCTTTTAAATATCCATGTCAGAATTGTGGATAGAATGCTTGCAACCAGAAACATGTGACGTAAACTGTGAACTGAAGGAGCCTTCATAAAATCGCTTTATTCATATTATAAGACTGCAGTTGTGAAAATATTTCATCATACTAAGTGAGGTGTGCTTATATGACCTTGAAAATAAAGTAAATATATAGATATTTGGTTTTCTGGGATGCAACAGAATATACCAAGAATAAATCTGAAAGCTCCAATTAAGCCTGAATTTTAGTAGAAAAATATATTCCTTTTCAGTTACAATCACACTGTACAAGACCCATAAGCAGAATGTCATCGCTCAGGCATACGGACAATTGCATATTCTGTATGCTTTCTATTTCATGATGGTTACAAATTATTGGACCATACCATAAGGGATTTAAAACAGTATTCACCTCGATCCCATTGATTCTGATGACTCTTAAAGGGGAATAAATCTCAACATGAGTCTCTTCTATGAGTGGTCTAAATGGATGAAGTCGTTTTGGATATTTTAGATTCAGTTCCAAGCTGCACAAAGAAAAAACTGTTGTTTTAAATTATAAACAACGAAGTTTGTCACATGTTAACAAGAATAGACTGTACTCATATGGAGAATTGTGGGTGGTTCTGTGTGAGGTATGGTCAAAGTTCCAGTGTATGAAGAATGTAAGAAAATGCACTCACACAGTGCAACAGTTTTCTTTTCTGCTTTTTTTGTATTTGATAACCATAAAAATTATGGGAAAAATTTGTGGCATGTAAATTATGAACTGCATTTTGCTGTACAACTTTTGTATAAACATTCTTCACTCTGACAAATACTTGTTAAGTGGGAGTTACCGTCAGAAGTTGCTCAGTGTAAAGTGTCTGTTATTTTTATTCATTTTTATTGTTAATTGGAATCAGTTCAATTTTAATTAAACTCACCAGTATACATTTTTTGGAAACCTGTTCAGCATGTTGCGAGTTGTTTAATGTGTACAGATGAAAGGAAGTAGCAGTGGTAGTAGTTGCTCCATATGAATGTGAACTAGCATACAGGAGCTCATGCATATTCAGGACTGGTCATAGCAGAGGGATTCATTGTATCCTAGCCCTATCCTCAGTGTGTAAAACCTGATTTCTTTAAGACCACATTTCTTATGAATTGCTCATTTGACTGATGTGTTACAGCTTGTATATCTAAATGAAGGAAGAGTGCACCTGAAGACTGTCGAAAGGTGAGAACTCCCAAAAAGTGTTCCAGAATGATAATTTTTTTCTGCCTTTCATTATCTATGCCTTTAATGAAACACAACCTCTGAGGTCATCTAAAATCTGCATTAGATTTTTCAGTCCTAAAGCATTGTTTTTTATACTTATTTTTATGCTGATCATAAAAGGTTTACATGAATAATTAAAGCAATAGAAGTAAAGTTGCTGTATACTTAATTGGTTGAACACCACTACAGGAATGATGTAAAGTGAGAGGAGGTGCAGTTGAAGTGTCGCTTCAATCTGGTTGACTGGTCAGCTGCATACCCTGACCATGTTGATTCCAGAGAAGGAGCTGCCAGCATATATTGGATAGCAGGTTGAATAAGCCTTGGAACTAATCATCCAGTCCATAGCCTAGTCATCATACCTATTAAACTACCTGGCCTGTCTTGCAAATGATACATTCCATCTGATAATTTGCAAGATACAATGGATTGCATTTTAGGCATATAAATTAAAGAAGTGTGTGACAGATACATGCACACTTGGTTGTGTTATATTTTGTCAGTGCTGATGCTCTTATGATTCCTAAGCTTAACTGTGGCTTTCAACTTTGTGAAGCCTGTGCTTAAGAACTGCTCTGAACATGCTCGACAAGAGATGTAGTTGCTTAATTTGGAAACATTTCTTGCAGCGACTGTCAAAATTTCTTATAAGAATTCGTCAATATTTGCACTACATGATGACAGTTATCTGCAGTAAGCTACTATGATATATCTTAGACAAGTGTGGCACTGAGTTAAATTTCACAGCTTATAGGATTAATGATATTATTTCTCTTGACTTTCATTCCCAATTGCCATGAATCAGTTAAGTTGATTATTGAAGGTAGTGCCTCATAATGTGTCTGTAATAGCCGGTAGTGTCTAAGTAAATATGAGCATTGTTTTGTGTCATCAGTTTAGTGTCATAGTTATGAATTATAAACGATGATATTTGTAAATTTTATATAAAATCATACGTCATATTAACTTTATATGTTGAAGTCTCTGAAATATTAAGCATTTCATACATGTAATCACGAATCACGTAGGCCTGTTGTACAAAAGTGACACAATTCTGAATAAAAATCTGTGTGTTTTTAATGAAGATTTTTTTATACGTAATTAATATTGAATGTTGCTGGGCTCACTGTGTGCTACTTTTAAACAACTTCTCCACTTGGACTGAGTCTTGAGCACATCTTCAAATCTATCGACTGAATAAAATGAACACTTTAATTTTTGTATCTATTGTAGTTAGAAGGAATGTAAAGAAGTATATAGGAAGTTTCAAAAGTGGAAAGACCAGTTGTATATAAAATGTTAATGGAACATCATTTGTGGATGTCATAAATGTGCACGCATCTGCGATATTAGAGTACTGAATAAAAGGAAAGCCTATACGTGTAAAAATATAAGATATAAATATTTGTACCTACCAAATAATCCACAAAATGTTTCTCCAATCATAAGTACCAATGTGATATGTGATTAACAATAGAAGCATTCATAATAATAACAATATGAATAATAATAATAATAATAATAGAGGTGTTTGGTTTCAGTTTCCGTAAGCCTACATGTCATGTGTATATAATATTAATGCAGAGGAGAAACAGAGTACCATCATAGGGGTATTGTAGCAAGAGTAACGTTGTATGTAGGGTAACAACAACGACTGTAATTTGAAAAATATGTACAAAATTGTCGAAATGTATATACCATATATGTCATAAGATAATTAATATTATTGCAGGAAAGATACTAGTCAAACTGATGGAAGGAAAGGCCAAATTTCACTGCCATTATTTCTGTGAAGTAGCAATGATTATTTTATTGCCATAGAAATTAAATATAGGCGACCAAAAGTGTTTCTAGAGAATTAGTGGAGCGTTTGGTCTCCGTTTTGTGTCAGTACCATTAAACTGGTTGATTGTGTCGTATTATGGCAGTGGCGACACATATATGCAGGGTAATTTTGTGTTGATTTTAAAAGTTTTAAAGCAGATGCGAGGGACTATTTTATATCGCAATAATTTCTTAAAATTAGCTATGATTGGTGTTGGGCACAGTGGATTCACAGAAAGTCTTAAGTGAAATATTGTGCACTGAGTTTGAAGCAAAAGTAGTGAAGTTTTGTTTGTGCATTTTTAAGTGTCCTGTCACTGAAATTTTAAACTGACATTTACTTGCATTTTGGACGTTTTCCATCATCTCTCTTTTCCACAAAAACGGAAATTTTCTGAAATGACATTGCTTCTATTGTGAGGTAAAGAGTATCAATAAATTCTATCCCCTGGGGTCAGAGATTATCTCAATGTAACTTACCTGAAGGAGTAGGGATTACTTTTTTATGTTTCTACTCCATGGTTAAAGCGGCTTATATCGAAAGATTGTTTTGTAGCAAAATGTAGCAAAATATGTGAGATGATGGTAAAGGTGTGTTGTATGTGCCAGTTTAATAAAGCACTTTTTTTCACCAACGTTTGAACCTACATTGTGGCTGTTCTTCATTTTTAGTCTGAAGTCCACACTATACCAAATTATTGTTTCAGACATGTTTATTTTGGCAGTATGTAATACTGTATAAGTATTTCTTTCCATAGTTGATGTTCCATGTGTCATTTAGTAAGCGTGATAGCTACAGCCTAGCGATTCTGACTTGTGTCACAAAATGTTACTTCTCCTTTATCACAAATTTCAAAGTACATCTTATGTTCATTGTAGTTTCCCTAAATTGCTATTAATAAAATGAGATGGGCTAGCATTACTTTTCAATATGGTTATTAAGATAAGTTATTGTCTAGTTGCTCAAGAGAAGTAGGATCATTTGTTGTTGATATATTATAACCAGGTAGACAGCTCACACATCACCAGGTATTGGGTTTTCGTGTGTCTCGTATAGATGTACCTGTATGCACAGATCAAAACATTCTTGTAATATTGGATCTCGGGTAATGCTTCCGTATCTATAGACAAGCGTATTTAGAAAAAAAATTAATGTATTTGGAAACACAAATTCAACTGTTGACATCAGAAAGCCCGGTTTACAGTGTTGTTTTAATTTGTATATGGATGTAACATGAAGGCAGTGCTAATAGAGCAATCTTTAATATGTAGCTGGATTCCACAGCCACTTTCCTCCTTTAAAAAACTTAGTAAAATCATTGATTGTATACTATGTATGTAAAATTTTGGTACATTCTTTTGTCGTTTCTTTAAGTGGTATTCTGATGGTCAGAAAACCAACAATAATTCCAAGTGTGGCACAATCAGTTACATATCACTGGACTGAATTAGAGTCTAGGAGAATTGTTTTAAATTGGAAATTTCACCCAATAATAAATAAGTAAATTCATGTAAATAACACGAATGGTGATTATTACAAATAAATGTTCTGCTTTTCTTTTTGTATGTTTTTGTACCACCTGCTTATCCAAGTCTAAGAAAAATAAAATGTTAAGTTCCCGCTTTGCCTACGTCAGCACTGCGCCATGGAAGCATTTGCGCAGGTGTGGGTGTACTATCACGTTATTAACTTCGGCTCTAGGTGGGGATGTATGTTTAGCTTCATATCCCGGTGTCTTCTTCTGCATAAACAGAGCCGCCTTTACTCTGTGGTGAAGACAAAATCTCTGCTTCTGCTGGTAATGGATCCATGATGCCTAGGTCATCCAGCACATACCTTATTTAGCTAATTTGGCTGCCATTGATACAAATCAAGCGCTATGTTGTGTGGTGAGAAAGGAAATACCGGACTGTAGACCAGTGTTTCTCAAACTGGGTTCCACAAAGGGGTGTCAGGTTTTCCAAGAGACGAAAATGCGTAATGGCGGAAGAGTTTTATTGGCGGTCCTCAATTTGTATGTAAGAATTAAAATTAGTGTGGCGACATTCGACACTAATCACTTCGTCACCGACAGCACGCAATCAATCGCTGCTTCAATCAAGAAGCTTCCTGAGTCTGTAGTAAAGTTAATCAGCAGAGTTCGCTGTAGGCAGAGTCGACATGTCAGGCGAAACGATCAGGTTATGAATCAGTTTGACGTTAGCCGCTAATTTTTTACATGTAATGTATATAAAATATAAATAAAGTACATAATATTTATCTTAAGCTGATGCGGGACACATATAAAAATCAGGAGTAAATTAGTTGATATAGTTACGGCAGGATTACAAAAAATCACCCTCTGGGGTCCTCAGAGGACCCCCTTGGTATATTAAGGGTTAAGCATAAAGTTGCACTACTCGGTTATAACAACACTTGTTTATACAGACACCAAATATCCCCTTCATAACGTTATAACCAAGTTAAACTGTGTTTACGCTGCCGTGACATTCCGCAATATATAGAAAGGCTAGTTCTGTATTCATATCCACCCCTCCAACTGTATCGACATTCCTGCTCACAGCCTAATTATCGGGTATCAGCAAAGCAGAAAATAGACCTAGCTGGCAGTAGTTATGATTGTATGAGAATTATGAGTTACTCGTTTGTTTCTTGTGTTATTCTACAGTGAAACCTGCCTTACGAGATTTCGATGTAAAACGGAAATCTGTCTTTAGCGGAAAAAGTTGACAGTCCATATTATCGAAACTTCAAATAGCTGAATTAAATGGAACATTCTTGGAACGGAAAAATATTTCTGTCCCTTGCGATTTCGTTATAGACAGGTTTCACTGTAGTCACAAAACGGATGGCGGACAGGAATGACATGGTCGACGGGTCACTAGATTGACCATATTGTTACTGGTCATTTCACATCTCGTGATAATGACACGACATTAAAGCCTCGTTGGTTATGTATGTAGAATTTATACTAACACATTTAAGTTTGTGTTCGAGGGGGTGCCGGCTTTGAATCTTTGCAGGGACGCAAATGTATCCAAAGAAGTTTTGCCTGAATTTCGTCAAACCCAAGTAACATACTGGGGCAATACTTCGATTAGCCCACTAATGTCAACGTCTTCCTTCCATGTGCTTCTCAGTTCACAAATCTTCGTCCCGTCTACATCCGCATAGCCTGAGGTAACGGCGGTTTAGTATAATAAATCAAAGAAAAAAGTATGAAATATTCATACCTGCATGTTTACTTGTTTACCAAAATTAATACAAAATTATAATTATAAAATTGTAATTAAATTCCGTGTGTGGCTTCTTCTTGTAACTTTTGGAACCAACTTTTAATAAGAGGTGTCTCGTGCTAAGCAGGTGTCTTGTCCAAATAGTACTTACGAAAACTCGTCAGATACTCATTGCTGTCATAGGCTGGATAACCGCGGGAAATACGTAACAATAATCAGTAACACAGTAGGCGTTAAGTTTATTATCTGGGGCGTCTCCAGTTGGAATCTGAGCCTGGAATCCGGCCATTCTGACAGTCTTCCCTTTTTTAAGTCCCTCCGGGCAAAAGGCAGGTTTCTTATACGTAATGACACCTTCTCCATGTGCTTTCCAATTCATTATTTACTAATCATACATCACACTGTGTAGTTGGAGCCACTGATATTGCCGTCAAATATTTCGTAAAAAAAGTGCAATATATGTAATTAGGTAACTTTTCACGGTATTTTCACTATTTCTAGATTCGTGTTGCGCGATCTTCGTGCCCCATTATGTAAGTTTACCATTTCGTACTTACGTCGTTTCCGGTTACCTGTCCTCTCTTATGCGTCAGTTATTGAGCAGAAGCAAGTGTGCTGCGAGACTGTAATTTTGTGTAATATGAACCGTATCAAAGGTTGGTTAAACTGGGACATCAGTAGTTGAGACATAAATAGCAGTTACTTTGGTTAATGAAGGTTTACATAGGGTCTATTCCATACAGATATTGCCCCGTATATGGATGTTAATGAAAATTACATAATTCAATTTCAGAATGAGTGTCATTCATGTTTGCATATGTTACAATTATGCATGTTTCATTTGTGTGAATATATATATATACATATATACTTATTTATTTACTTATGTATTTATTTTATTATACTACGCCGAACACAAAGTCTCTCTTGTCAAAAACACAACTGATAATCGCACAAATTCTGGTTTAATTTTATATTGCCGAACCTAACAGGGGCCAAAATTAACGATGTTATCTTTGTCCTCTAATCAGTTCTTCTAAGGCGGATGTTTGTCAAAACTATTTATAAAAGTTCAGCTTTAACGTCGCATACTGTTTGCAGTTGGGTAGTTTTAAGAGGAGCTGCTTATTCCGTGGCAATCACCTTACTACTTTGGTCTTGTAACTATGACTAAAATTGTCTTTATAGAGGGCGTTTTTCAGCTAATCTTCTAGGTTGTGGGCCCCATAGCCTGTCTGAACGCTTTGGGAAAGATATAAGTTTCTTTTTCCTGCCAGGAATCGAACCACGTTACCTCGGACACCCAGCCCGTAATCTAGTCAGTACACCGAATATCCTACTTTTGTTATGAGATATCGCAGACGTATTACGTGATGGACGAGTTAAGTCCGATTGGATGGTTGTATTTCCACTGTATCCTGCAGGTAGAGCAATGTATAAATACGTCTGGTTTTCTTTTCCATAGCCACTAGTAAATTTAAACTCAAATTGTATTCCCTTTCACATCTGCTAGTTATTGCGCACATGAACTCTCTTTCATTAAACAGCTTCTGACCCGCTGAAAACTTCTCACGGAACAAGTGAAACGTGTAATTTCCCGTCAAATTATTAAAACCTTTATTACAGCAACCTTTGACATTAGGCTTCTCCCTCGTTCTCCCTGGAGTCAAGCGTAGAAACTGTTGTACGCATAAAATAACATAACGTAACATAACATGACATACAATTACATTTCTGTTGATGTGAGTGAGCCCGATCCCATCTTCCCTTGATCCAACAGTGACAAGTTCGAAGGAACTGTAGTCAAACCTAAAAAAATTAACACATTTGTGGCAGTGTCTAAGCAATTGTTCCTCCTTAACGTACCCACTATTCTACCAGACTAAACGGGGTCAAATCCCAGAAGACTGCATTTTTAATATTTACCGCGTCGAAACCCTCAGTTTTCATGTATATAGCACTAAGAAAGTCAATGATAACCGCGCTTGTTTGAGAAGATGCAAATTTTAAAACGCTAATACTTTATGCAGTGAAAGTACTTAGGCTGTTTTTAACCAACTAACCCATTTTATATTCAGGCATGTCATATATAGGTATATATATATACATATATATACATACATATATACATATATATATGTATACTCGTATATGTAAATAGGCCTAACGTTTTACATCATGCACATTAAATCATATCCAGTGCAATGCAGGATACGTATGTTACTGTTGTTGCTGCTGCTGCTGCTGTAAGGACTAGTACTGTTCTGTCACTCCTTCTCCTCCTCCTCCTCCTCCTACTACTACTACTACTACTACTACTACTATTACTGCTACTACTTAAACTCCATCAATTTTTCTAATGCCAACAGTAGCAAGAATTTTATTTACAAGCAAGCACTGAAGCCAGACAATATACGAAAAAAAATACATTCACTAAACTGAGCGCGGACTACATGTAGAACGAGAAGAGCTCTTCGTGATTTCAGGCTTCCGCCGCAAAGTAGCTGAGAACTGCACTATTCTGTGTTATTACGTAGCGAGTAGTGGCCCCTGAAGATAGGACCGATAGGTCGGTAAGAAATTACCACTACTCGCTGCATAATAACACAGAAGAGCGCAGTTCTCAGAGTTTTCTGTTATTCAGAGTAAGCATAGTGTTCTGCTAAGAAGGAGATTTAAAGATTTCAACAAAGAATTTTTAATGAAGTGATAAAATTCATAATGATTATGATAGCGTTAATGATGATGATACTGATGATCTATATATTTATTTTATGGCGCGGCCGTCCTAGTGATCCTAGGCCTCCTAGTTGTTGAGTTTTCGTTATCACAATCATTTAGACACACCAAAATCGGTAGGACTCCTCTGGACGAGTGATCAGCCCGTCGCAGAGACCTCTGTCTGACAACACACAACACGCACAAGAAACACACATCCATGCCTCCGGCGTGATTCGAGCCCGCAATCCCAAAACCGAGCGGCTGCAGACCCACGCCTTAGACCGCGCGGCCACTGGGATCGGCTTATAATCTCTATAGAAGCAGCATAAGACTGTTTACAGTGACAGAGGATGGTAAAGTAATGTAGTGACACTGAGTATGTATTATTTGACCTCAAACAACATCACGAATACGGAGAATTTCAGTTACATGAATATAAGGATTACGTCCTGCGTTGGGCTAAGGTGTTACCTGGCAAGAATAGGGAATACACTAAGCCAGGTGTGATTTTGCAAGATAGAGAGGCTAAGTTAGGCTTTGTAATAGAAATAAGTATTTAACGAGGAAAATTAGTAGGAAAGAGGAAGTGCAGTATAAGAAAAGATAGTACAGTAGAACTCCACTTATCCCGATTAATTGGGACGGTGAGCCATCCGGATAATGGGATTTTTCTTTGAAAATAGGCTACATTGGCGGTTTGAATTTCGGCTGTTACTATTTAAAGCGTGTACCTGCGTCTAAACCCCTCGAACGCGCCTGATTTGAAGTTCTATGAGACATAACACTGTACTGTACTTGATCCGATAACCGATGTTTTCAACACAAGTAAGTTTTATAGAACTATCTACAAATTTACCTGAAGGGCCAAGCTGATCCGGATAATTGGCGATCCGGATAACCAGCGTCCGGATAAGTGGAGTTCTACCCATACTGCAAATGAAGAGAATGCGTATTATAATAAACACACGTCCTGCCGTCAACAACAACAAATTTTATTAGTCTTGTTAATAAAAGCTACATGTTTCGGCCGTATTGACCATCCTCAGACATTTAAATACGTGATTTTAAAACTCAAAATAGAATAACGTCTTTAAATATCTGAGGAGGGTCAGTACGGCCGAAACATGTAGCTTGTACTAGCGAAAGTAATAAAATTTATTGTGGCTGAAGGCAACACATATGTCAGTTTTAATATGATATACCACAATGGAATGAATTTTACAAAAAAGAGAGAGAGAGAAAATACGGCATTCTAACATATATACGTAGTTGATATAGTACTGTTGACAATTCCAACCGCAGCTGTTTTACCGATTAGGTTTGGAGGAAATTCGATAAAACACGACAAATTTTGAAGCTGGAAAAATAAATTTTCTTTGATTCTACAGGTACACTCGTGTCAACAAAAATCCATCGGCCTGAAATTTTCTAAGTCCCAAACCGGAAGTGACGTGCGGTACAGTTGCCATCATAATTCGAGTCGTTTTACTTTCCCCACATTTGCGCATTCGTGCCGTTTCTCTGTCCTCCATTCATTACAATCAATCACACCGCGTATATATTAACAGAAGACGACAATACATTTGCTTAATT
>Ga0209629_10001997_pt1 | contig 13512 bp, 11 predicted proteins | sample TergutCu122P5_FD_187286 | JGI IMG/M metagenome (GOLD analysis project Ga0209629, IMG submission 187286) | Cubitermes ugandensis P5 segment gut microbial communities from Kakamega Forest, Kenya - Cu122 P5 (SPAdes) (version 2) | ecosystem: Host-associated > Arthropoda: Insects > Digestive system... | reverse complement strand
GGGGGGGGGGGGGGGGGGGGGGAGGTGGTTAATTTAGATAAACTTGGAAAGGGAAATGCTATTGCTTAACAAACAGAAGGTGAAACACAGTCTGTAGCTCAGCTTCTGAAGGTTTTTGATAGGGGTCTTATACTGTGTATTTTCTCTGGAGTTTGTCCACTGTCTGGAGGTGGTATGTCTGCATTGTATTGGAGGTTAGGTCTCTCTTTTTCTACAGACAGAAAACAAGTGAGAGAGAGTAGAATATTGACCCCATCAGGCCTGTTCAATAAAGCTTATTCTTTTTACATGGCCCATAATCGTGTGCTAAACAATGAACATTGTCGAGTAAACATTCTTACATTGTGAATCCTGTAACATCTATTTCAAAGGAGGCTATTTTCATCTTGTTCTGACATTTTCTTGGGCACTTAATCTATTATGTCTTATAGAGGAAGTACTTAATATGCTTTTTCAAGTCCCAGGTCTAGGGCTATGAAAATAGTAATTGACTTCCATTGGGTGGACTGGACCAGTGCTGCATTTGTGGTATAGGGGGCAGGTTCTCTTTCAGTTGTGTTAATTTTCGTGTCATTAAATGGACACCATAATGACTGAGTTCATTGTTATGTTGCAGTGGCCACTTCTATGAGAAGCATCTCAAGTACATAAAACTTAATGAAAAGTTTGTGCCTTTTACAAAGAAGAACTTAACATACCTTATGAAGGTAAGCAGTTTGTAATGTTCACTACAATCCTGGTAGATGAAGCACATGATAATGTTAGGAGTATGAATGTGTGAACAGCAGATCTTTTAATTGTCCCTGTATTTACGTTTTCCAACTTGCTGTAATTTGTTGTGTGGAAATCTGTGGGGTGATCACAAATTCATGTGTTAATAGAGAACCCTGCTACTGGGATCTAATGCTTTTGCATTATTTGTATGTATGAAGGGAAAGTTTATGATTGAAGTGTGTATGTTATTTACTTTTGGATTACATAATTACTCTGTGCTTGGCAGATGGCTTTAATTGTAAAGCAGTCATAAAATGTACACACTTTCACCTGTTAGAAACTCTCGGTATCTGATACATTATAGTTTATGAATAGCAGTGTGACAGCTGTGTGCAGGGTATTTTTGGTATGCAGGTGGTAAAGCAAATGAATAATGTTAGTGATTTTATGCAGGATAATTATGACGTCCAGTTTGTGAAGCAAGTGTATGAGAGCCCGGTGGTTACATACCAGGAGCTAAAGAGTGGCTCCATTGTAGCAGAAGGTTCTGTACGCATCCCTTACCATACAAATGACATGTACAAGAGAACAGCCAAGATGCTTGGCCTGATGGATGACTTCCGGGTGAGTGCTGGCATGCAGTAACCATTTCAAAATTTTCCTTTAGTATTTCATTCCAGTCACTAAGTTCATTGTCAGATGTACTTCCATTTCTCAGCTTTGTTAGAAGTACAGTGAAGTCCTTTTCAAATGGTTTTGGAAAAATTCAACAAATTTGGCTTATGAAGTGGAAGAATGAGGGTAGGTCTGAAAAGATTATTTTGTAATTGTCTAATTGAATTGTAGTTCACTTTCCTAGAATATTATTCTATATAAATTTTACAGTAAATGATCAATTTTCACCTTCGTATGACATTACTTTCTTCAGTGATTTTATCACAATCATGAGCAGAAAACAACACATATTTTTCCAAGCACAAATATTAAATTAACAGTCTGTTTTTGCAGGAACTGTTCCACAAATAGTGCTTTTGCGTCAGTATTTTTTTATGTTTTCATCTTTTTCTGGCTTGGCTGTTCAGTTACACACCGTCTACTGTGTTCTAGGTTGCCAATTAAATGCCAAGTACTTAAGCAGTTTTTTGGGAGGAATGACATTTTACATTGCAACTATCTTGTGTGTAACATGCAGTTTTTCTTGTATTGACAGCAACTTATGTTTTTATCCTGGTTTTTGATGTAGACAGTCATCACATGTTCAGTAATTAATGACACCAGATAACAAAAACAGTACAAACACAGTTTGAAGTGAACACAGTTGTTATAGAAATTTTGCACATGGGATATTTCAGATTATTGAAATTAAAACAGTGACAGTCACAGTGCACCCCATTAAATTCACACCTCTTTGCGTTGTTGATTGCACGTGCACCATGAAATGTATGTGTTGGTGGATACAGATGGAATTGCAGTCAGAATGTGATTTTATTTCTTGCCACATTTTTCACAAATTAACAGTCAGTTACTTATCTCTGCCTGTGGTCTGTGATGGAAACAAACTGGGAGATAAACCTTTATAAGCTGAGGGTTTTATTTTGTCACTGTACTTTGGGAGCAGATTGAACAAATCACGCTGTGGGGAAATTGTTTAAGAATAAGGTGTAAAATATGTATTAAAAGGGTAAAAATTCATTGTGTTGTGAACTGTTTGTGCTCCTGAGTTGAGAAATCCTTCTAAGGACAAAATATATTGAAAGGGCAGTGTGTTTGTTAATCTTTGGGGAAAATTTATATATTGAATTGTTTCAATGTCTGAGGTGAGAATTCTTGTTAAGCAGGGTTCATCATTGTCATTTTAACCTTAATACATTTTATTTGTTTACGGTTTATTTTATGATACTGTTAGGATTGCAGACTCTACAGCATCAAATATAAGTTGACTGGAAAGGATTTGTAAGAGAGTGCATGGTCTAATTGATGTACTATGCTAGCAGTTTCTTGGAGAAACTGAGGAGAACCTTGACATCACTTTGTCAGGGTAGCTGGTGTCATGGCTGAGACTTGAACTGAGCACCTCCCAAGTAAAGGTTTAGAGTGTTAACACAACCCCAATGAGCTTGATCAGAATCAGTATTGATATGTTTTCTTGCTAACTTTCTTGTTGTACAGTGGAACTTTACACTTTGCAATTGAGTAAACAAATGTGAACTCAATGGATGTGTAGTCCCTTCAGTCAAGGCTAGATCAAATATTAGTGACAATCCCTGTTTGATTGTACTTGTCTCAGTTTTAGAGAAGATCATAATTGTGAAGAGTATATGCAGTAAACGTACAAATTTTAAGGGTCCCACAGTTTAGACTTTATGGTACATGGGAGTAACATGTATGTGTTGAATACCACTACTAATGCTGCTGCTGCTGCTGCTGCTGCTGCTGTGGCCACTCTTCAGTATTTTGAATTATCATTGTCATTCTCATTCTTGTCATGATCCATGACATAGTATTAGCAGCAGTAGTAGTAGTAGTAGCAGTAGCAGTAGCAGCCACCACCACCGCAGTCATCCAGCTAGACAGAACTGGCTGTAAAAAATGATATTGTTATGAAATTTTACACAGGGCCACTGATTTGACTCCTGTGATATTTGTTTTACAAAACTCTGATTAAATTCTGTTCATGACATACACTTTGCAAGGGTATGGTAAATTAACACACATGATTCAACAGAATAACTTTCGTACAGATGCTGGGTCCATGTGAGTTCCGTTTGTAATAGGAAATGACTGACAAACAAGTAAGTGCCCATTCCATCTGCCCAGTTATCAGTGGCAGTAACACAGACACAGTGTTGGCAAACAAGCCCACATAAACAGGTTTTTCGGATGAGACATCCCTGTTGTGTTGTATAGGATCATAATATGGGTAAAGTACAGTACTGTACTTTACCCATATAATGACCACATAAACAGGGTCCATATTTTCATACAGTCAGGGACAAAGTAAATTTACCTGTCTTTAGTGTGCCCGGGAGAGATGAGAAAGTCGTACAATATTTAAGTTTGAATATCTGAAGGGAAGATACCATTTGAGAGGCATAGGTATAGATGGTAAGATGATCATACAATGATATCAAAGAAATAGGTTGCAAGGATGTGGACTGGATTCATGTGGCTCAGGACAGGGGCTTGTAGTGGGTACTTGTCATCATAGTAATGAACCATTGGGTGCCAGGAAAGGTAGAAAAGTCTTTGACTGGCTGATTCTTGTTAGCTTCTGAAGAGTGTCTGCTGCATGAATATAGTATTGAAAATATTATTGTAAATGGCAGACTATAGTAATTCTGTGTTGACTTTCATCCATTATGTAACTAAACTGATAAGGATACATTAAAGTTGAGCTCTGCTTGTGCTTTTGTGTCCAGATTTTACACCTCACAACTTTGTTCTGTATTCCTATAATAGTTTAGAAGAAGTTAAACAAATGTGTCTGCTAGTACATTTGCAGTCCTTTGAGTCATTAGCAGTTGTGCAAGAACATCTGGAGTCTCCCTATGCCACATAGGCCATTTGTGATATGTGACATAGCACAACTGTATAATATCCACATAAGTAAAACTTCTTGATACTCAGCCACAGTGCATTGTAGTGATTTCCAAGTAGATGTACAGCTAAATACTTGTTGTTGCTCTGATCCGTTGTTAAGTTTTATGGAACCACATTTTTAATTTTCTGTAGAAAGTGAATTTTATTTATCAACACATTTCATTGGTGTCACTGTACTGTACGGTGTGCTTTGATTGCAGAGTGGAGTCCCTCGCACTGGTTACCGAGGTGTTGTGAGCTTCATGTATAAGGGGCGCCGTGTTTACCTGGCACCAAGTGCAAATTGGAAAGGTTATGATCCAGGGTGGAGCTAGCACCATGACCACCCAAGGGCCACCATTAGTTATGTACATATGTGATTGTTTTGGCACATACACCATGCTGACATGCAGGATGTGTCTGTGCCTTCCCCACAGAACAATTTGGTTCAGTATAGAGCTTCAGGAATGTGATTGATCATTATGTCTGATTTGTTAGGTGCTATGCCCTGCTTTATTTTGACTAACTGCTAACTGCAGTATCAGCAACATGTATATTGTATGTCTAGTTGCATGAGCTAATGGAGCAACAGCTGAAACCCTGAAGGACTGTTTAACTTTTCCATTTTAGGACAATATTATAGCCAACTCTTAATTACTGGACTGTGGATTTGACATTAATTATGTGACATGTAAGTATTCCTGAGCTTCTTGGTCTTACTGTTTTTTACAAGTATGCCACGTCATGGTAAGTTTATTCTTCTGAGTACTAAAAGTATCAGCTCTAGTTAACAGTAATGAGATTATTTATGTGGACACTTGTTTTGAAAGTGATAACAGAAATGATCATTATGTTGAACAGTGCAGCCTGTAGGTTATGAGCGATTATAAAAATAAAGGGTATGCATTGTGTTGTGTGTCTAAAATATTTGCCACAGTGGTAGGTCAGTGGTAGAGAAACAGACTTTCAGAGCACCATATTCTGACAGGTGTTTTGTGTTTTGACTGAGCCCATAGCAAATTGTGGAAAACCGTGCATAGCAAACTAATTTATCTGACATTTCTCAGGGTGGAATCTCCTGGGACTTGATCTTGAAATATTTGTTAGTCATATGAGCAACCTTTGCAGCGCTAGCTGATATGTATATGGTTCCAGGTATGTATGTAGTGTATGATTTCGCTTGGGTTGCAAAAAGATGGAAAGGTAATTTTGCTTTCAACTAGAAAATAGTGGTTTTAACAAATTAGAGCATAAATGACAAGACTTTTCATAAGCTGTCCTTCAAATTACAGTAGGTTTCGTGTAAGCTGGTCTTCATCATGCAGGTCCAATGTATTTTCTGTCTTTGTTTCACTGCATTTGGGAACTTTATGTCTGGAATGAGTACATAAAAGTAACAATGGGAAGTAGGTACTAAAAATAATGACAAAGTACTCATTTTTCTGTGACAGTCTGGAGCTGGAATAGCATTCTTAGTGCTGTGACTAGGTTATGTCTTGGATGTCTGGGAAGATACCTGTCTTCTCCAAATCATGTACACCAACACTTATGTGGGTACTGGGGCTGTTTACCCATTGTTAATGTGGCCAGGATATGAAGCTGACCACTGACATTCACCAAGCCCCAAGCTGAAGAATGATTGGACATATACCTCCTCTTCCTCAAATGCTTTCATGTCATTGACAGGCACATCTTTGACACATCTACTGGCAAACATGTTTTAGTTCAGTGGTGTTCCTAGGTGCCAGAATCTGTTTCTTCCATTCATGTATGTGTGTGTTTGTCTATACACACACACACACACAAAGTGAGACTTGGATTTTATGTTCCTTGAATCTGTTTTTCTTGATTTTTGGCACTTTTTTATCAGTCATGACATCTTCTGTAAGAATAGTCTTATTATTACTGGAATATCTTTGTTCCTTCTACCTAATTCTACAATAATATGTTCGTAGTGAACATAAATATGCCTGTTGCTGTCGTAATTAGGATTGCTTTTTAGTTACCATTTTTTGTTTCCTGCATTGTCTTTGTGTACTTTTACTATTCTGTGGTTTCAGATATGTGTTGGAAGGGTAGGGCTGTGCTCCACTACCAGTGCCAATTTTCTGTGGTCACATCTGACTTTTAGTGTGTCATGAGTGCAAATTGCATTCTGTGATAGTGTTGCTCTCTGAATCAAGTGCAGATTAACCTTGCCAGCATTTTTATGAGTATTTTAATTTCTTTTGACAGTTTTTCTTCATTATGATGGAACCAAAGAATAAGAAAGCCTTCTGTTTTCAAAATAAAATGTACATTCTACCACAAATGGATGATGATAAGGAAACGTGTTGCAGTGACTGTCAGGTTTGGAATTGTGCTATTAATGTTGATCACTACTGTTAAAAACGTGAAAGAAAATGAGAAGTGTTACACTTATTGTGGCAGGTTACCTGGTCAAATGTGGCTTTTTTTTAATGACAAGTCAAACAGTAATATCAGATTTACATTTTTTTTAATTCCACATTGAGCTCAATATGTGTTATTTATCAGGGGTTTTAAAACTGGAAACTGCTCTCTAGATACATATTTCTGAACTAAGTTTGTAAAAATAGATGAGCAAAATAGTGTTTGTTCCTGTACTTACAAACAACATGCCTTCTGAAAACCAGTTTACAAGCTGAATGTTTTCCCATAAAACCTGATGTAATAAGCTCTGTTCATATTCTTATGAACAAAAGTTACTATTATTTAGTGTACAGTGTACAAAAGTGCTCTGGAACACAAAATTTTATATATATTTATATTTAACTAAGACTGTCCAGAGTTATTTTGTAGGGAAGTGGATACCTCTTGTACCACGGTCGACAGAGAAGTGTTTCTTGGATACTTACAACTGTAGGAGAACAATGTGTGCTTGCAAAGAAATGGGAAGTTTTCATAATTTTTATGCTTTATCTCTCCAAGTACAGTAATTGAGAGTTGGCTGTTTGTTTTACAGGATGCATTTTCAAACAAACGTCACACAGTCTTCAGTTACTGCATCAAGATGATATGAGAGTTTCTTTTTTGTTCAGCTTATCCTGTAGCTTTTTAATTGGTGCCATCATTTTATGTTTAACATAAAATGTTCTGGTCAGTATTGTTAGAGAGGAACTGGTATTGAATGACCCGTTCATAGTGACTATCCAGGTGTGCACTAATATTGTGTATTTCAACACTGAAGGGGGTGAAGTAAAGTTAAGGCATAATCTTGGGCTGTAAGATGGGATAAATAACTGTCCAAATCAAAGGCTTCTGAACACAGATAAATGGTAACTTACTGCCATTTCAGTTGGAATGCATTTATTGTATGACTGTTATACTTGCATTTATCACATTTTCATGATTTACTACTGTGGTGGCATAGCTAGTTTTTTTGGTACCCAGGTTAAGTAATCACAGCGACTGCCCCAGCACATTTATTGAATTTCCATGTGTAGGGCTCCGTAATTTGAAATTGTAGAGAGCAGAAAATCATTTTTTTCATTTGAGATATTTATGTTGGTGCCAGACTTACTGCCCCTTCACCTCTGTTGCCTGGGACAGCCACACCACTTGCTCTTCACCCCTTCCCAAGCTACACCCATGATATAATCAATCTGGTCATCCCTGCTGCTGTTTAAAATATTTTTATACATACTAGTTCATAGAACATCAGTAATTTTAGCTTTATTTCTTCAAATTATATTTTATTTGATGTGAACCAAATTCAAATTTTCCTGCAATTGAGTGCCTCTTCTTACTGTAGCATGAAGGTGGATATACCAGTCATTACACCAAGGTGGTGCATATGGAATTCTTTTGCTTGAGAAGTATTAATGTTACTTCCCTAAACCGAATACTTCCAGGTGGACTTGTATTCATACAGGCTCTGAGGAGGCAACAGATTAATAATTAAAAATGAAACTTGACAAATATATAACTTTATAGCATTGTTGGTGACTGGGTTACATAAGATGTTAAGAATGGTTTCTGTCCACATAGAGCCATTTGGACACAACACTGTATGTTTGTGAATGTTGCAACCAACACTGCAGGGGAATTGTAGTAGTTTGGTTCAGTGTCTTTTTCAGTTTGAAATCAGTGCGTGGTTTGTTTATAATTGCCCGGTACCCTTCAGCGGATCCTGCAGGAATAAGTCCAGTGAAATTATATTTAGAAACTGGGATGGCAGAAGTTTTTGCAGTTTATTATTATTAATTTACGGCTTCCTGCAAGTGAGTCGTTGTATAGAGTAAGAGAATGTGTCTGTTCACTGAATGTGAATGTGTTTTATTAAATTTTATGTTGATAGAGAGGTCTCTAGTGGCATGTGTTCAAACCATGTTACAGTAAAATTGGTCAGTTGTTGCATGTAAAGTTGATGTTTATAATTAATGGACAAATTGAGGTAGCTAACAATGGGTGAAATTCCAAATTTACTTGTAAACAGTGAATGGGGGTATTGATGTCAGTGTGGTATATGTTGCAGAAGTGGCAGCATAAGGTCTGTTACATCTGTGTATTGAGTCTGACAAACTTTGGCTAGGAATTAAACTTGTGGTGTCAGAGTTGCTGGCCTAATATTAGGCTACTTCAGACGCAGGACAATCTTCATCTGACAGTTTACGTTAAGATACAGAGTTTGCATTCACTTCAGTAAAGGAATGCACATGTGTAAAGTCACAGTGGTTGAAGATGTCACTTTTAATTGAACTATTTAATTGTGATCTCAAGAGTCCAACAGATGGTACCACTAATATTTTCACAATGTATAGTTACTAATTATTTCAGTTTTGCATTAAAGGGGTGCTACTCTATTTCATAAATTGTCTGTCACAGGCTCTGTGATGCAGGTGTGTTGAGAGTTTGTTATAGGTTGTGTGAAGTTTACTTACTTTGTTATAATGTTGCATCTGCTTTCTTCTAAAATATGTGTAGTTATGACACTGACAGATTTGGATTCCTAATCACATTGATTGTTCTGTGACAGTAATTATTATGAACAAATCTTCAGTGCATATTCAAGAGATGACCAAAAGTAGTTGTTTGAAGAAGAAGTGAAAGAAGCTAGGTAATGTAAAAACTATTTCAAATAAGGAGCAGTTTCAATGCTGTATGTTTCCTCTTCTGTTCAGATCTTAGTCCTTGCCACATAATGTTATGCCATAACTAGAAAATTTATATCACATTACGTTAGTCTTGTAGGCAGGGTTTTCCACATGACAGACCTCAGGTTGCATGTATCTGGACTGGTTTTATCTTGCTCTGACCTTCAGTGGCAGGATCTAGAAAACACATTGTGATTTTCTTGACTAAGTGGATAACTGTTAGCTTTCCCACAAAGAGGACTGCTCTTTGTTTGTGGTCAGTTAAACATAACGTATGTTTGTTATAGCTTAATATGCAGCCTTTACCAACTTCATGTTATTTCTCTTTGCTCTTCGGAAATCTGAATGGTCACCATAAACATAAGGACTGTCCAGCACTCTGAACAGGTCTTGATTATTTAACAGAATGATGCATATTTAAACTGAGAATTTGATACATGTAACTCTGTTGTCTTGCCATAATTAACTGTTGGTGAGCATTCCAATTTTGCAGCTTTAGCTTGTTGAAATGAGGCGGGTACATATCAGTCACATGAGCACCTACTACATTACCCAGTCCCAGAAATAATGACTGCATTTTTGTGGGACACTGTTTATCAGATGTTGTTTTAGGGTGTAAACTGTCAACAGAATGTGGTTTTTAAATAACCTGGTCTTATGTTGAAATAAATTTGGTGTGTGAGGAAGAGTTGTCAGTGTCATGGTATCCAGTCAGCATAGACTGTCAGACCACCATATTAAAAGTTCATAAAATAGAAGTGAGCAGATATGTAGCCCATCTAAGTTATGCAAAGTTTATACTATTTCATTTTGAGGATGGAGGTATAAACATAGTGTGTCATTCAAGTATCAGGGTGAATCAAGTGATAATTTTTATGAAAAATGATTTCATATTCCTGTCTGCTGAGAAACCTCCTGACAGGGGTAACATGGCATGATACAGTTGTTTGTAAAGTTCATGCTGAGATGGTGTAAACCTGTTGTATCTCCCACCGAACGACACTGATGATTCACATTGTTCTGTGGGGAAGGAAACATTAATAAGATGAATGGAGTGGCTGCTGTTTCTGTCACCAGTGTGTGTTGAATGTGGTGCATAAGCATGTCTTGTCTGTCACCAGAGGGATATACTTATGCACTTTGAAACTGGAGCTTTATTTAGAAGTGCACCAACGTATTACAATAGTGAAAGAAGCACAAACACGTGTAACAGGAGTCACATTCTTCCATATTATTATTATCTTCCATTTCATATGTCCGATGTGTTTGCATACATTCACTTCCTACACTATAGTACCATTTATATTTTGCTGCCACAATCATATTCCCTGAAGCCAGTGATTAGTATGAAACATCGTCCTGCTGTATGTCTTTGTCTGCTCTGTGTTTCATGTTTGGACATCTGATTCAAAGTTTTGTTAGAGTATCTACAATTTTAAAGTATGTAACTGTATTTTTAAGTTCTTATGAGGATGGAGAGTTTGAGGTCTTTTTTAAAATGTGTTATTTAACAATGCTGTCAATTGTGGAAATTACATAGTGTCAGTGATAGGTGACTGAATGAACTCAGAGAATGTGTGGAATTCTACTGACAGGGAAAAACCAAAGTATTCAGAGAGAAACCTGTCCCACTGTCAGTTTGTGCACCACAGATCCCACACTGATTGGTCTTTTATTGAACCTAGTCCTTTGTGGTGAGAAGCTGGCGGCTGTCTGCCTGAACCGTGGCATAACCCATGAAGATCATGAAGAGGACTGAGAGCCAAATGGATCCACTTTGTACCAAAATCCAGGCTACAAACAAATGCAGTGTGGGAACAAAGGGGACTGCACCAGCTGGTCAGACCCAACACTTGACCATGAAACTGATCGAGCTGACTCGTGTGATAGCTGATGCTTCTGATTTGTATTTAGGAGGTATCCAGTACACATCTTGGCTGGGACACTGATCCTCCTGAAAAAAAGGTGTGTCATTGTGCCTTCAATAAGCCTATGACCACTTCCTTGCACATTCATTCCAGTTCATTAACATTCAGTCATTTGATGCTGGGTAGTCTGATTTACAGACCTCTTCATTAAATAAATTACATTACAAAAATTGACCATGAAAATGATGATGGAGAGCATGTGCAGATAGGCAGCTCTGGTGGAGCATGGGAAGATAGACATTATTATTGGGAACTTATCTGCTGTAGTTTTCTGTATGTACAATTTTTCATTTTAGCTATTGATCCTAGAGAGTTACCTCTAATTATCAGAGAGTAACTGAACAAATCTTGAAAGTGCTGAACTTATCTCTGTGTTCATCACTTTAGCAAAAATTGTATAGCGCTCTTAAGGGAAGAAATGAATGTACGATTTACACTTATCTCCCCTGTTAAGACTTTTGTGTTCCCGACTTCTTGAGAGATCCTGGTACACGTGATGATGCCCGAAGTTGTAAATTGTACAGGAGTGTGATGTACATTAATCTTCGTAACATGATCTTACAGGCTTGTGTAAATAACAGTTCAGTTACTGCAGGTTAACAAAGTTTTTAAATTGTAACTGGGTTTAATTAAATGTTAAAGCACACATTAGTTTGATGCACTGCTCACAGAGAGTAGCACTTCCAGATGACAGGTATTTCTTAGATTCCTTCATTCAAACAGGACTGCTGGAATAAATAATTACTGAACTGCACGAAGTCGGTAGGTACGTGATTTTAACATAAGAGTGGTTTGTTGGTGCATAGTCCCACTGTACTGTGAAAACAGGGAGTGGCAATCTTCAAGACATCAGATTCTTCTGGTAATGTGGGAAGTGTGTGCAGATTCTAATGATGCTTCTGCTAATGAAATGTTTTTATTTGTTCCTTAAATGTATGAAATACTCTGGTTTCACTAATATAAAGTATACATTCATGGGGCATACTGTATAAATTTTTTGAAAGCAGAATCACCATGCACATGTGTCCACACAGTATGAAGATAGTGGCTGTAAAAGGTCCGAAGGTGAAGTGCTGGATGTGTCAGAGCAGGCCTGCTCAACCTGTAGCTCATGAGCAGCATGTGCCTGCTATACAGTGTTATGTTGCCTACAGAGACATTTGAAATGAGAAAATGTCTTTTAACCATTTCCCAGGCAAATCCAAGGTATAACACCTCATCAGTTTTTAAAACTTTTTACCTGGTTGTTTAGTGAGAGATGTACCACATTACTAATTCATTTTGTAAAAATGTACTAAAAATAGTGACCCTAGCTTATGTTGTGAACAGCACTTTTTATCGGATTTTCCTTTTATTATCAGTATATTTTTATGGCACATGATATATAGAAACACACAGGTTAAATTATACATATATGCGTACTTATAAATAAACTGCCTCATTCTCCATACTGTGCATCGAATTTAATGTCCACACACAGACCAAATTTTGCTGAAGTTGCCTGCACCATATGCACGGTTGAGCTGTCCTGTGCTAGAAGGAGGAGCCCTCATATCCAAGTTGTTAAGTTGTATAACTGTCTGATGTTACAAATTTTTCAGCAGTTTTGTTAAAGAATTAGGTAGTGCATTTACAGCATTGTCAGACCAAGTATTAAATTTGTGCATGTGTCTGATTGGATTATACTGCACAAGACTGGTCTGGATGCTGTCACACTAAATTGAAATGAATCTTCATTTGTCCCAGCACCACTGTGCAGCTGGAAAGCAGAGGTGGTTAGGTCTCAGGTGGTTAGGTTTGATGTGGTTAGGTCTGATGGAAATTTTTGTTGTGACAAATATTTTTCTTGTTCAGTTCTCTATGCAGAAGCCAAAATTATTATCGTGAGGTATGTCATCCCCGTTGTGTTGTCGAATAACAAGAACACGTTAAATGGTACATATGTATATCGTCACAAACACAACTATATTCCTTATAGTACATTTACTATTACTACAACTACATGTTTTGGCCATCAATGTTGGCCATCTTCAGGTTGTACATGAAGCACTTAACGATAAGCTGTATCTACATGTGAGTGGGGAGTTTACAGTTTGTGGGGTGGGGTGGGTGCGAGATCTTGTTTTGTGTTTGTAGAAGGGGTATGGATTGGGTCTGTTTAGGGGTTTTGTTGAAAT
>Ga0209629_10001995_pt1 | contig 13514 bp, 5 predicted proteins | sample TergutCu122P5_FD_187286 | JGI IMG/M metagenome (GOLD analysis project Ga0209629, IMG submission 187286) | Cubitermes ugandensis P5 segment gut microbial communities from Kakamega Forest, Kenya - Cu122 P5 (SPAdes) (version 2) | ecosystem: Host-associated > Arthropoda: Insects > Digestive system >... | reverse complement strand
CATACGGCCCCGGTAAGCGATGAGTTCAAGGCGGCCCTTTATCACGAAAGCCAAGGTATTGTTGATATTGCCGTGAAACTATACGCAATGGCGCAGATGACACCGTCGGCAGATTAATCGAACAGAAGACGCCCATGGGCCGCATTTACAAGTATACGTACACCGACGCGGGAAAACTCAAGACCGAGACCGACCCGCTGGAGCATATACGTACATATGATTATGACGGTAACGGATATGTCACTCAATCTACCGACTGGAATAAGAATATCACTGAAAAAACATATAACCAGATGAACCAGCCCTTGACGGTCACGGGGCCGAATCCAAACGCGGCCGTTGAGTATACCTATGATAAAGCGGGCAATATCGCCTCAATGAAAAACGCGGACAAGGACACAACCCAGTACGGTTGTAGACCAATAGTATTGCCTGTGCCCGTATTGAGCGTATTGAATACAGTAGTTCCAATGTTAGCAAGCACAGCTACGTTACAGTTGCGGTTGATAGAGTATTTGCCATGGTATCACCTGCTTTCAGACATTAAAAAACCAGCCTAGGGGCTGGCATTTTTTAAATAGAGGTTTTAATAATTTTAATATCCTGTCAAGTCATCCAATCTATACGTGTATGAACTGTCTAATGTACATAAGATCATTGCTTTAAATTTCCAAGTTTCCCCTGCACCCAAATTACTTACATTAGCAAAGGCCGTGCCGGCTTTATTGCCTTGCTCATCATATATTCCGAACGATATTTGCACATAATTATAATTACGTTTTGTATTATTTTTGACTTTACCTTCAATGTATGATGTAACCCCGTCTGTGGTTGTAGTTGTTTTTCCTATTAACTCAAGATTAGGTACTGTAGGTTTTGGGGTTGTGGTTGTTGAAGGATTTGTATTTGTTGATATAGATGTAACTCCCGCCCCATTAGATTTCATCTCATTGTTTCCGATACTAACCAGCGCAATAAAAGCCCCTATCAATACGAAAAATACAAGAAATGCTATAGCACACCCTTTTGTCTTTTTTTTGATTGGCTTTTCGATTGCCTGATAGGCCGGCGGTATAGATGCTGGCGCTATATGTGTTTCTGTATTAGAAACATTTACATTTAGTGATTTGCCACAGTCCACACAAAAACTTGCATCGTCGTTATTTTGAGTTGAACAATAAGGGCAAGGCTGATCCGCCATCTGTGAATAGGACGCGGTATTTATTCAACATCCTCATCCTCCCCGCAGTTGTCTGGCAACCGGAAGTATTCAACGCCCAGCCCCAGGCCGAATTTAATGTCCTCCATCACGTTCCTTGCCGATTCCTCGTCGTTATAGCCCTCGAGCAGTATCAGATTAGTTTCGCCCTCCGGCCTGGCATATAGGTTATACCCCATGAATATACCCTCATGGGTGTGCTTGACGATGTACAAGTCCGTGTTGCCCTTACGGTACCGGCTCTTATCGTAAAAATCCTCGCGCCGAAACGTTACAAATTAAAGACGGTGCAAAAGAAAATGTACATATGCCAGAATTGCGGGCATAGTTGGAATGCTTGAGCGCCGTGCCGCCCTTACGGGCGGTTTTTTATACTACAAGATGTAAGTAGCATTTAAGACACTTTTTGATCAAAAAAAATTTCAGTATGATATTGCCTTGCAGCCCTAAATAATCAATAATTCCAAGTATTTCTTTGCGAGTTAGATCACTATCACCGTTTAATTTGCGGTAAAATGCACTTTTGCTTATTCCTAGAGTTTTATTAAATTACTTGTAGTAATACCTTTTAGAGCCATCTCCGAACGCAACATATTTGTGTTCATATGAACCCCCTTGTCGTGTGTCATTAAAGCTACTTATATAATAAACCCTATGTCGAGAAATGTCAATACCTTTTAAGAAACTTTTTTTATTTTTTTATGATAAAATTGTTGCCAAAAAGATACTGCTATGATATTATAATCCTGCTATAAAAATACAGCTATACTTATGAGGAGAGATAACAAGGTGAAGATTAACGAACTAATAAAATCTAAAAGAATTGAGATGGGTCTAACATTGGAAGATGTGGGCAAAAAAGTCGGGGTGGGAAAAAGCACTGTAAGGAAATGGGAAACCGGGGATATTGAAAGTATGAGAAGTAATAAAATTTCGCTCTTAGCCAGCGTACTTGATATATCACCCCTCTCTCTCTTAGGTATAGAAGAAATAGAAATTACTGATAAGCATCTTGTGTCCTCTAATGATTATTCTGGTTCATTCATAATAACCCCCGAGGTTAAACTAGATTATAATGATCTTACTCCGGAGGGCAAAAAACAGTTTGCAATGTTTTTAAAATATCTGCAAGAAAATTATTTAAAGGAAGGCGATTGAGAATGCCAGGCAAAAGAAAAAAGCGTGCCGACGGGCGGTACATTGAGCAAGTACAAATTGGTTTTAAGGAGAATGGCAAGCCAAAGTACAAGAGCATTTATGCAAACAGCGGGCCGGAACTGGATAAAAAGGTTGCTGCATTCCGGCTAGAGCTTGAGCGGGGTGTTATCATCAATGACGAAGGACTGACAGTCAAAAAATGGGCTGAAAGTTGGCTTGAGACTTACAAAATCGGCAAAGAATATAAAACATATCAAATGTATGAAAATGCAGTTAAAACACATATAATTCCGGCTATAGGTGTTATAAAATTACGAGATTTAAAAGCTTATCATGTTCAAGGGATGATAAATAACCTTGTCAGCAAAGGGTTGACAAGAACGCTGGAGATTGTAAAGACTACACTCGGCCAGATTCTTGAACAGGCAATCAAAAATGACTACATATATAAGAATGTTGCAAAGGACATCGAACTGCCAAAGATCCATAAGCCACTGAAAAGGGCATTGACAGCCGACGAAAAAAGGTTAATTGAAATAGCTGATCTAGATATAAAATGCAGAACATTTTTATATTTTTTGTTGCATACTGGTGTACGCCGGGGCGAGGCTCTCGCGCTCACTAAAAAAGATATTGACATGAGAGCGCGCAAGGTGTATATTGATAAAAGTTTAGTTTTCAAAGGTAATCAACCGGAAATTAAGCCCAGTCCAAAGTCCGACGCCGGATTCAGGACGATACCGATTCCAGATGCTCTCCACTCACTCCTAGAAACGTATTTACTAACTGCGACAGACAGCATTTATGTATTTCCGTCCGCAAAAAGCAAGGTTATGTCAGAAACGGCATTCCGCAGATTTTGGGAAAAGATTTACGATTGTCTTAACCGAGCCGCAGGTGGTGGCGTTAAGCGGATTAAGGGTGAAGATGGTAAAACACATTATGTAAAGGCGATTGTCATTGCCGACGACATTACACCCCATCTGTTCCGTCACACATATGCAACTATGTTATATTATTCTGTGGTTGATATCAAAACAGCGCAATACCTTTTGGGCCACTCAAGCATACAGATGACGATGGAGATATACACGCATTTGGACGCTGAGAATAATACAGCAGCCATGGATAAGATAAATGCTTTTTTAAAACCTGAAAAAGTAAAATTAGCTGACTAAATTGACTAAATTTTGACTGACTTGACTAAAAAAATACTGACCAAGAAATTATTTTATGCAGTCTTAAATGATGTTATACGATACTAACAAATGGCTTAAAATAAGCGTTTACGTTCAAGGACTTTAAATTTTGGGAGCTTAGCTCAGCCGGGAGAGCGTCTGCTCCACACGCAGAAGGTCGTAGGTTCGATTCCTATAGCTCCCATCAAGCAAAACCCCCGCAAATCCAGTATTTGCGGGGGTTTTGTATTAATCTAAATTCCCGAAAAATTAGCCGCCGTATCAATCAATTAACTCGATATTTATTGACATAACTCAGTATATACAGTAGATAATCAGGTACTGCAGCGTAATTTGACGCCAGTTTAAAGTCTGATAGCGTAACCTGACGCCGATCATCACCCAACCTGTCCGCCTTCGTTTTTTACCATAAACGTTAGGTTTGTTTGTTATACTCTTTTTACAGAAGTTCCAATACGATTTGTATCAAAGCTGTGGGGTTTTAGTTTCCGTGGGTACTCTTTTTCATCTCTATTCATTATTAGTTTACAGCTTTTTTATTTCACGGCGGCGGTTTATTTGCCGCAAATCAACGCAAACTAACGCAAATTAAATACAGGCGCAAAATATCTAATAAATATTTCATATATTTCTAAATATTTACGAAATAATTTATATTTCCGCAAATTTCGTGTTAAAAAAATTGACTTTCATGTTTAATATTGGTAAAATACATATTGAGCGCTATATTTTTGATGAAAATTGGCCGCTTGCCACTCGCCCGGCAGGGATGACCCATGAAAGGGCTCCGCGATAAGGGCGTTCGGCTCTCGGCCGTTCTCATAGCCTATTTTGCAGCAGCGGCCCGGTAAAATTTGCCGGATGACCCGAAAAACGGGCTCCGGGAGGTTTTTAACGCGGCTCGGTCGAGCTTGGCCGGGCTTATCGGCTCGGTTGAGATTGAAACAGGGTTTCGGTTTTTAACGAAGCCTTATTGAGTGTACCGACTGTGTCGGCAGAGTATTTTGATCATCTTGACGGAAGCTTTTTGAAACGCGAAGCTTTTTGAAATGTGACTTTTTGAAACGTGAAGGAAACGTGAAGGAAAGGAGCAAAGCTGTCATCCTGAGCCGCGTTAAGCGGCAAGCGCCGGCGCGATATAAAACCCCGCGCCCCCGCCGCGGCATAGCGCGGTATTGATAGGGGGGATAAAATATCAACTCCAGGCAAACGCTTTGGCAAACCCCGAAGATGTCTTGGGAAAGCGTCTGAAATCAACCGCAAACGCTTTTTTGTGATGTCCGAAAATGCAACGGCTCATGCGTTTGTTTAATTTTCAAGAGCAGTATAAATAAGAGATACAAGAGAAACACAAGAAGGTGAGAACAATACAAAATCAAAATCTGGACATCGGTAAAACAGGCATCAGCAAAACATGGAAGAGGATAATGTCCGCCGTGCTGGCCACAGCGATGGTTCTGGGCAGCTTCACCTTCGGGGGCGTCGCCGCGCAGGCGGCCACTTCATACGAAGCAAACGGCAACGTTATCGCGAAGGGAACGAATAACTTCTGGCTCCACGCCGTAAACGTCCCGAAGGACCCCCATGGGCAGATCGACGTCTCCTGGGCCGACATGTCCACCCCCAGCGACAAATACGCCTACTCATACTATCAGAAGCAGGCGAACACCACAAACAGTTTTGAACTGCGCTCCACAAGCTACGGCAAGCCGATAAAGGTATTGAACATCTACCCCGGCAACGGCACGGACCCCAACAGCACTATAGGCGACCGCCTGCAGACCTGGCTCTCCAACACCTATAACGGCATCGCCGCGAACCCTCTGGACAACGCCGGCAAGCCGCTGATCACGGTCAACAAGGTCGTCCAGTACAATTTCAACACCAACCCGGATTCATACCTTAAAAACGCGCAGGGCGCCTATCAGTACGACGCCATCATGATCGGTTCATACAACCTGAACAACTCGGTGCCCGTCACCACCGCTGCCAAGGACGCCATAGAGCGCTTCATACTGACCGGCAGGGGCGTGCTGTTCGGGCACGACACCCTGAACGACTATGACGCCGTGAGCTGGACCCCTCAGGCCGACACCACCCTTTGGAAGTCCGAGCCGAACATCTGGTCATGGGGCTATATCCAGGACAACAACTCCGCCTGGGAATACGAACGCCTCATGAACTACGCCGGCGTGATACCCGGCGGCAACAGAACCGGGACGACCAGGACCGGGCAGGGCGCATACGCCGGCACGTACATAAAGGTCATCAACGACGGTTTCCTTTTGACGTACCCCTGGCAGCTCACCCTCAACCAGGTGCTCACGGTGCCCACAACGCACGTCAACGCCTCCGCCACAAAGGGCACTATATGGATGCAGTTCTCCAGCGCGTCCGGCGTCTCCTCCGGGAACAGAATATACACATATCCCAGCGGCCCCGGCGGCGCCAACGAGAACTACAGCGACAACTACTACCTCGAGTCCTACAACAACTGCGCGCAGATCCAGACGGGCCACAGCGGCAACATGAGCGACGTCACGCCGGACGAGGTCAAGGTCATAGCCAACACCCTGTTCTATCTGTCACAGCTCACGACCGACACAACCCTCAACGACAACGCCGCCCTCGACCTCGCCGCCCCCACGCAGCCCACCGTCTCGCTGGCCGGCATGAGCCCGACCGGGGACTCCATCAACATCTCGGCGTCATCGGCGGATCAGGGCACACCTTATCAGATGTACGTCGTCGGCAGGAACCAGACCAACCCCAACGCCACGCCCATACAGTCCGACACCATGGAGCAGGAGAGCAAGACGGGCCTCGCGGGATATCTGTATATCGTATCCCCGGCGGCCATGGACCCCGCCCAGGTCGATTCCGTCTCCGGCAAGCGGATCCCAACGCCGGTCACCGGCGGTTTCAACGTCACCAGCGTCAACCCGGACGGTTCGCTCTCCCTCAACGGCATAGCGTACGACCCCAACAAGTATATCAACATATGCTCCTATGACTACGCCGGCAACGTCAGCCCCGTGATGTCCATGAAGCTTTCCGATTTCCGGCGCGGCATCGACGTCACCGTCGTAAACGCCTCCGGCGCGGCCGTGGGCAACGCGGCCGTCACCATGAACGGCCAAAGCGCGGGCAATACCGACGGCAACGGCAAGCTCTCGATAAACGTCCCGCAGCTCGGCACGTACACGCTGATGGCCTCCGCCGCCGGGTATCCGCCGGGCATCGCCACGGCGACGGTCAGCGCGGCCAACCCGGTCGTCAGCGTGACCATAACGCTCAGCGCCACCGGCAAGGGCGTGATATGGGGCATAGTGACCGATCAGGCCACAGGCGCGCCCCTGGCCGGGGCCACAGTGAAAACGATCACCGGCGCGCCCGTGCAGACGGATCAGTACGGCTATTATTACATAACGGACGCCGCCCCGGGCTCGTATTCCATGATGGCCAGCATGACGGGGTACGCCTCGGCCCCGGCCTTTAACGTGGTCGTTCCGGCCAACGGCTCCGTCAGGAAGGATTTCCAGCTCGGCAAAGGGAACACCATCCTGATCTCCGGCGTGGCCACGGATTCCGTCACAAAGGCCGGCATACCCCAGGTCCAGATCGTGATCAAGGACCCCGGGGGCAATTCCTATTCCGCCGTGACGGACTCGTTCGGCGGGTACGTCACAAACCCGATACCGTCAGCGGCGGGCAATTTCACCATAACCGCCTCTGATCTCAGCAATATGCATGAAAACTATACCGGCTCATTCGCGGTCAACAACGCGGACACCACCTACAGCTTCGCCATGAGCCCGCGCACCGGCGGCACGATCCACGTCACCGTGCAGGACGCCACCGGCAAGGCCATAACCAACGCCACGGTCACCATCAACGGCAAGAGCCAGAACGTGGACGGGACCGGCCTCGCGTCGGTGGACGTGCCCTTCGGCTCCTATTACGTGCTGGCGCAGGCCCCCGGCTATAACGCCAACAGCAGCGCGAGCCCCGTGAGCGTGAGCCAGGCCGCGCCGGAAGCCAGCGTGACCATCCGCCTGAGCCCCGGCAGCAATGGCGCCATTTACGGCCGCGTCATCGACAGCGACACGTCGGCGGGCGTGCCCGCGGCGACCGTGGAATCCGCCGGCTATCTCGCGGGGGACAAGAGCGGCGTCAGCGCCACGACCGATTCCAACGGGTATTACGTGATACTCGGCGTAACCTCCGGCAATTACAGCATGATGGCCTTAAAAACCGGCTATAACGCCTCCTCGGCCATCGTCGCCGTCAGCGCCAACGCCTTTGTGCAGCAGGATTTTTATATACGCAAATACGGCGGCGGCGTGACCCAGACGTACATCATCTGGGGTTTGGTCCAGACCCAGGACGGAACGGTGACGGCCCCGGCGCAGAACGCCCAGGTGCAGGATACGGACGCCGGGACGACCGCGCTCACGGATTCCTTCGGGTATTACATAATGACGGGGTACCCCGCCAACGCCTCCAAACAGATCAATTTAAAAGCCTGGAAACTGGGCTACGGCAACTCAAGGAAGTCCGTGACCGTCACGAAGGACACGCGGCAGGACTTTGTGATATCCGCCTCCATGGACCTCACGGTCAAAGGCATCGACGCCAATAACCTGAGCAACGTCCTGTACCAGATGACGGTGCCCATGAGCACGGCGGCCGCGAGTTTCAGGCTGAACGCCGTCGTCATGCCAAAATACGCCATCGTGGGCAGCTCATATGTCGATATCGACCCCGCCAACTATGACGCGTCCCAGCCGGTCATCTTCTATTATAAGTACAATATGACCACGGTGACTGTCGAGGGCTGCTACTCCGGCCCCACAGGCGGGCTCATCAGCGAATTCCTCACGTACACCGTGCAGGCCGAGATCGGCCAGCCGTTCAGCCTCACGGACGCCGACGCGCCCAAGCTCACCGGATACACGTACGTGCGCAAGGACGCCCCCATCCCCGCGGTGGCGGCGGACGGAAGCAGCGTATTCAAATTTTATTACACCGGCACGGCCGTGGGCATGCCCATCGAGGCCAGGGACGCCGACACCGGCGACCTGATCACCTCCACGTCGATGACCATCAGCGTGGGCAGCACCATACAGGCCACGGACAGCCAGACGGGCAACTTCAAGGACGAGGCGCTCGCCGCCCTCAGGTATTTCACGCTCGTGACCGGCTCCGGCTATATAGCCAGTCCCGGCACAAAGTCATATACGTGGGACGGCCTTCAGGCCCCGCCGACGATGACGTTCCTGTACCACAGGAACACCGCCGCGGTGCACTACCAGCTCCTGGATTCCGACACGGGCGAGGTCATAACCCCCGTGAAAACTATACCGGTTCAAACCATGGGTAGGGGCACCGTTCAGACCTTCTCCGCGCCCGATCCGTCGTACATACCGGCCAATTACTCGCCCACCCCCGTGGGCAACCGTTCCGTCACCGTCGCGGCGGCGGACCCCAACACCGCGGATTACACGGTGAATTTCTATTATCAGAAGAACACCGCGGCGGCCGTTGTGCCGGTCGTCTGCTATTATCTGGACACCGACGGCGTAACGAGGGTCACCATCAACGCCTTTGACGCCTACGGCCAGGTGAACTACCCGCTCACCGTCAGCGCGCCCGCCATCAACGGCTGGCTGCTCAACGATTCCGCCTCCAAGACCGTGACGCCCACGGCACCCAGCGGGAACAGCACCGTCTATTTCCAGTACAGGCGCGACGTGGTCCCGGTCAAGGTCAAGGCGGTGGACGAGAACGGCGGCGATATCACAAACCTGATACCCGCCGGGCTTCAGACCATCGAGCTCTCGAGGCACGTGGACGCCATAGTCTCCGCGCCGCAGATAACCAATTACACGGCGTATCAGTACATGGTCACAGGGGATACGGCCTTCACCAACGGCAGTTGGCTGACCTTAAGCGGCGGCCGGATCGACGACCCGGCGCCCACGGTCACCTTCAAGTATCAGTACGTGAGCGATCAGATTGTCAATATCACCGTCAGAGGCGTCGACAACACCGCGGCGCCGGCCAAGATCCTCTACAGCTACGTCCTGAGCGCGATCAAAAACAGCGGCAACCTGAACGTCAGCCCGCAGAACATACCGGGTTACGAACTCAACCCGGCGGGCCAGTCCTCCGGCAAGACCATCAATGTCACCGATACGGACGGCATGGTGGAATTCACTTATACCAGCCTGAGCACATCCGTCACGATCAAGGCGGTCTTATCCGGCGGGACGACGCCCGTGCCCGGGTTCACGCCGTTTACGGTCCCCGCGGTAAAAGGCCAGGCCTTCAGTTATCAGGCCCCCTATATCCCGGGGTATGACTGCGCCGACACGCCGCTCGTAAAGACCATCAACCCCGTCCTTGGCGGCGGCGCGGATTCGCTGACCTTCAACTACACCGCGGCCAGCGGCAACATCGCGCTGGAACTGCGCGAGGACAGCGCGACCGGCCCCATCATCCGCACTGACAGCATAGCCCTCGGTTACAACGAGACCAAGACTGTCAACCCGCCGGATCTGAGCGGCTCATACTACACCCCCGTGACCGGCCCGCAGACGGTGACCAATAACGGCACCGCCCAGACCGTCATATTCGTCTACAAAAAGCAGCTCCATGACGTCCAGGTACGCGCCGTGGATTATAACGGCGGGGCCGTCCTCACGACGGTCAATTACCCAGGGCAGCGCGTGGGAGATACCGTGAAATTCACGGCCCCCTCCGTGCCGGGTTACAGCCTGCTCGATCCCACTATAGTGTCGCAGAACGTCATCATCGCCCCGGACACCGGCGGCGGAGCGCAGATCATAACGTTCCTCTACAGCTCCACGACGCCGGGCGCCGTCACGGTGGAATGCGTCTACAACGGCAGTATCATATACACCTACGCGGTAAACGCGCAGGACGGCTCCAGCGTCACAATCGACGCGCCGGATCTGAAGTATATGGGTTACAAGCCGCAGGCGGCGGAATCGACGTCAAAAACCACAACAGTCCCCGGAACCGTGCGGTTCCTGTATGACAAGAACATGGCGGTCATCAGCGTCCAGCTCAAAGACGCCGGCACCGGGGCGATATTAAGCGCGCCGGCGGGCGTATCCCTCACCCACGAGGTGCCCATCGGCTCCAGCGGGACCGTAACCGCGCCGCACGTCCCCGATTATATCATCGTGGGGCAGCAGTCCGCGGATTACAGCGATATCCAGTCCAATATGAACGTCACCTTCACCTATCAAAAGGCGACGGATTCCTTTGTGCGGGTGGACGTCTCCGGCGTGGACGAAAACGGCGGCCAGCTCTATGATTACAGCATCTTAAGGCCAAAGAACAGCGGCAATTATGTCGTCAACGCCTTTGATATCCCCGGATACGCGCTCAATACCTCGCCCGGCTTCATAAGTTCGCCTTACACCGTGAACGTCGGGGACACGGGCGTCAACGCGGTATTCCATTACAGGTCCACCGCCCATACGGTCACCATAAAGGCGCAGGACGCCGGCGCCAACCCCATACCGGGCTTCACCGACATACAGATGAAGGTCGCCGACGGCCAGCCGTTCAGTTACAACGCCCCTTACATCACCGGTTACAACCTGATCCAGGGGCAGTATACCACCCAGGTCATCAGCAGCGTCACCGCCGATTCCACCATGATCTTCCGCTATGAGCCGGCCACGGGCAATGTGTTCATCACGCTGAGGGAGGAAGGGCCCGCGGGGCGCATCATAAAGACCATGAGCGACCAGGTCCTCGCCAATGACCCGCCGAAGCTCATCGCCATCCCGGATCTTACCGGCGAGAATTATACCGCCGTGCCCGGCCAGACAGCGGTCACGGTCCCGTACACCGGCTCGCCCGCGTATGTGGAGTATTATTACACCAAGAACCTGCGCCCGGTCGATATAGTGACATACGACACGGGCAACGGCGCCACGATCAACACATACCACAGCGGCTCGTACAGAATAGGCGAAACCGCGGCGTTCAGCGCCCCTTACGAGGCGGGCAAGGGCTATAAACTGGCCGACACGACGCCCAAGACCGTGCAGATCGTATCCGGAACCGGCAGCCAGACCGTCAGGTTCGGCTACGCGATGCTCGGCAACGGCGAACTCAGCGTCGTGTCCGTAGACCAGGACAACAATATTTTGCAAAGTTCCTTTGTACAGGCGGCCGCCGGCACCGTAGTGACCGTCAACGCCCCGTACATAACCGGATACGTCCTGGCCCCGGGCGAGCCCTCCTCTCAGGACGGCACAGTCCCCGGCACGGTCGTGTTCCATTACGTCAAGAATGTAGCCACAGTCACCATCCAGATGCTGGACTATAAGACCGGCCTGCCTCTGCCGGCCCTGGCGACGTCGGGCATACCCACCGCGATAGAGGTGCCCAAGGGCTCGAACTACACGGCTTACGCCCCGCAGGTGCCCGGCTACGTGCTGGCGGACGACAACATGTCCACTATCACGTACTACGCTATCGGCGCGGACCAGACGGCCAAGTTCTATTACGTCCCCTTCACCGATAAGATCGACCAGCTCTCCGCCAAGATCAACGTGCGCGGCATCGACAGCGAAACCGGCGCCGAGCTGTACTCCTATCAGATGACCAAGCTCAAAAACTCCGGGCCGTATGACGTCACAGCCTTCGCCTTAAACGGCTATCAGCTCATTGGCCAGCCTTTGCAGTCCGTTACCTTGACGAACTACGACGTCACCGTGACCTTCCGGTATGAGAACCTGGCCTCGACGGTCACCATCAAGGCTGTGGACCAGGCCAACAACCCGGTGCCGGCCTTCAGCGACATTGAGGTGAAGGCCATCAAGGGCCAGCCGTTCAGTTACAACGCCCCGTACATCCCCGGCTGGACCATCGTCGACCCCGCCAGGATCACCCAGACGATAAACAGCGTCAGCGACGCCGACGCCGCTCACAACACCATAACCTTCGTATATAAGAAAGCGCTCGGCAATCTGACGGTTCTCTGGAAAGAGGACGGCCCGGAAGGCCGCATCATCGGCTCTGAGGACATAACCCTCACGCCCGGCCCGGACGCGATTATCTACGCCAGGGATCTCTCGGCGAATTTCTACACGATCGTCCCGCCCAACCCCACAAATCAGAGGGTTTCGTACCAGCCGTACCCGCAGACCATCGAATTCTACTACACCAAGATGATGGCCGACGTGAACGTCACATCCTACGACGTGACCGGCACGCCCGCGGTTTTGGTGGCGACGCACCCGCAGCCCAAGCAGCGCATGGGCGAAGTCGCGACCTTCTACGCTTACATGGAGCCCGATCTGCATCTGATCGGCAATTCCGAGCGTATGGTGATGATCGACGCCAATCCCAAAGAGGTAAGGTTTGACTACAAGTCCACGCTCCCGGGCGAGGTCACCGTGCAGGCGGTTGAACAAGGTACAAACATACTGCTTCAATCCACAACGGTCCCTGTCAATCCCGGCAGCACGACGACCTTCAGGTATCCGATGATCAGGGGCTACATACTGGCGGACGGTCAGTCGCCCTCAATCGACGCCTCCGGCGGCCAGACCGTGACGTTCTATTATGTAAAGAACGTCGTGACCGTAACCATATCCCTGAAAGAGAGGGATTCCGCCGGCGCTTCCATACCCATTCCGCCCGGCGTTACAGCTTCTTATGAAGCCTCCATCGGCGAGGACTTCACCGCCTACGCCCCGCATGTGCCGGGCTATGTGCTGATGCCGGGCACGGCATCATCCATCACCTTCAATGCCATCAATATGAACCAGACGGCGGAGTTCTATTATAAGAAGCTCGCCGACGTTGTGCCGGACTACACGACGCATATCAGCGTGTCGGGTACGGATGAAAACAACATCATCCTCTACTCATACACCATGCTGGTGCAG
>Ga0209629_10001994_pt1 | contig 13514 bp, 12 predicted proteins | sample TergutCu122P5_FD_187286 | JGI IMG/M metagenome (GOLD analysis project Ga0209629, IMG submission 187286) | Cubitermes ugandensis P5 segment gut microbial communities from Kakamega Forest, Kenya - Cu122 P5 (SPAdes) (version 2) | ecosystem: Host-associated > Arthropoda: Insects > Digestive system... | reverse complement strand
CCAAGCAGCCAGCTTCCGCAAGGCCGCCATGCCTATTATAGGCTCACCGCCCGACTTTTGTAAAGACGAAGATAGGGATGCCTTCCGCTTCCAGCTTCTTGGACCGTGTTTCCCACGACTTTAACGATCCGGTCCAGGACTTTTGTGGCGTGATCGATTTCCCCTTTTTTGACGTACTTTTCAACGACCGTGTTCATAATACTGCGTGCCGGATCGGTGACTGCACTGTAAGGCTTGCCGACTTCATGCATTTTGCAGGCGAAATCGAGTGCGGTTTCCAGTTCGTCGCGTTGGATGAAATCAAAACCGACGTCATAGATCGCGTTCCGAAATGTACGATCAATAACGTATTTTTCCCAATAATCGTCTTCTTTCGATTGCGGGTCGAATCGTGACGCAAGGTTCGGATCATTCCAACTTGCCCGAACCTGTTTGCATTCCTCGACGACCTCATCGACAAATCCGAGTTTGGCAAGAGCCTTAAAACAAAATACCGTCGCCACGCCGCTGCCGTAACTGTGTCGCATGGCGAGAATGCGCGGCTTGAACGCCAGCAGCCGTTCTTTGGCGGCATCGCGATGTCCGGCTTTGACATCGTTCCAGGACGCATGGTAGGCAAGCAGCATTTCTTTGAACAACGGGTCGAGTTGATCGGCCAGCACCTTGTATTCGTCCCATCGCTCGCTGTCCGCGTAACGCCATGCACACGCCAGGAGTTTTTCCGTGCGAAGCGTCGGCAGTTCAATGGAATTGGCCACGCGGAAATACTCCCCCTCGATTTTTGCGTTCCATTTCGGGTCGGGGTTTGCCGTACCCTCCCGCCACGGGAGCAGGTAAGCCAATGATTCGAATTTTTCCACACGTTCCTTGTCGTTCGTTTCCGGCATGGCCAACGCCAGGGCAAGCGTGTCAGATTGTTTCTCTTCCGTCGCGGCAACGGCGACCGGTTCGGACGTCTGGGGTTCCGCAACTTCCCCCGGCGATTTTGCCACGAGGCGGACTTGCAGCGTTGCCGCGGGCAAAAACGCGAGCAGCAGTGCAATGAGCAGTGTTTTTCTCATAAATGTGTTCTTCTTTCGGAAATGAGTATGTTGCAACCGTTTGATGCGGGTGATGACATTGATGCGGGCAAACGACGACAGGTACAGGCCGAGCGATTCGGTTGAGTCATGCACGGCGAGCAGCGTTTCAATCAGGTCTTGCGGGCCGCGCTCGCCGTGGAACCAGGCGAAATCATCACACCGCCATTCGGTCGCTTCCTCCAGCTTGCGGAGCGCGACCCACGCGACCGGATTGAACCATTGCAGCGTCGCAAGCAGCCGGGCAAGCTCCGCGACGATTGCATCGCCGTTCAAATAGTGCGAAAGCTCGTGCCGCAACACCCCTTCGCGATGCGCCGGGGAAAGCTCGTCCCAGAGCGAACGCGGAAACAACAGCCGATAGCCCGACATCGACCACACCAGCGCAGGCCCGGTATTCTCCGTCCAAAGCACCGGCACACGCTCCGGCGCGACGCCGAATTGCGATAAAAGCCGCGCCCAATCGTTTGCCGTGCCTTGTGGCAAACGGTGCAATCGAAGATGTAACTGCACGAACAACACGCAACGACGCACAAGCAACACGAGGACCCCGATAAGCCATGCGGCGATGATCGCAAGCGGAAGTTGGTCGAGAAAATTGAACGTGACTGCGGGATTTTCCGCGATACCGTTCATGACACCGTTCGCCGCGTCCCCCTGTGACGCGCTTGCACGTTGCGCTGCAAATTGCACATCGACCGGCGGCGCGAGTTGCGATAATTGTCGCGATTCGTTGTTCGATGCGAGTTGCGACACAATATTTTGCGGCACCGGTTCGTAATAAGGAATATTGACCGGACATCGCACAATGCAAAGTCCGAGCACCAGCACGCCGAACCAGACCAGCCGATGCCCCCCCGGCGACACGCCTCGAAATCGCCGCAATACCAGCCAAAAGACACCGCCCGCGAGTAGGGAAACAATCGCGGCCTGTACGATGGAAAGAATGATTGTCATCATGTTGTTTACCTTTCCGATTCAATTTGCGCAAGAATGGCGCGCATCGTCGCGATTTCCTCCGGCGTGAGCGAGCGTTTCTCAAACAGGTGCTGCATGAGCGGGGCAAGGTTTTTGCCTGCCAGTGTGTCGAGCAGATCGAAGTATTTTCCCTGGGCGTCTTCCTTCGCGATGTTGCTCGTGTAAATCGCGGGGAAATCGGCACTGCGGTCGAGCAGCCCCTTGTCCACCATGCGGTTGAGCCGCGTTTGAATCGTCGAGTACGACGGCGACTTGCCCGTGCCGAGATAAAGCTCATAAGCCCTGGGGAGCGTGAGTTGCCCATGCTCCCAAAACAACTCGAGTAATTCCGCTTCTCCCGGCGAAAGTTTGACTAATTTTTGCTTTTTTTTCATAAATCATCCTTAAATCGCCTACATGACATTGTCATATCTTGCAGTATAACGATACGACATTGTCATGTCAAGCGTGTTTTTGAGAAAAAAAAGGAAAAAAGAAGATTGTCAACGCGGGTCAAGTCCCACCAACTTTGAGCAAGTATTTCACCACCACGATGGTTTTATACTCAAGCCGGTTAGAAATTCCGAAAGCTGGATGCGGCAAGTCCTGCAACGCAAGACGTTTGCGCGAGGCCGAAGGCTACCGCCCATACCGGCTACGGTATACGACAGGTTTGATTTATCTCGCTCCATGCTCGCGTTCAAAATTTAAGAGTTCGTTTTGCAATTCTTCCGCCGAGGGCAAGGCGGCTTTCATCTCGTCCGCCAGTTCGGTATATCGAAAAGTGCTCACGCCGATAGGGTTGTTCACGTCCTTCAGTGAAAATTCCACCTCGTAGTTGTCCTTGTTTTTGCAAAGCAACATGCCAACGGTCGGCCTGTCGCGCTCGTCTTTCACCAGTTCGTTGACCGTCGTAATGTAAAAATTCAGCTTCCCGACAAATTCCGGCTGAAATTCTTTGGTTTTCAGTTCAATAATCACATAACATTTCAACCGCGTATGATAAAACAACAAATCAGTGCGATATTCTTTCGAGCCGACTTTGAGCGAAAACTGCCGCCCCATGTAGGCAAACCCGATCCCCAGCTCAGGCAAAAAGTGCGAAATGTGCTGCACAAGTGCCTTTTCGAGGTCAGTTTCTTTGACTTTTTCCGACAATCGCAAAAAATCGAAATTGTACGGGTCTTTCATCAACTCATTGGCCAGATCGCTTTGCGGGGCTGGCAAGGTCAAATTGAAATTCGTAACAGACTTGCCCTGTCTGCCGTAAAGATTGGTTTCGATTTGATATTCCAGAACCGAGCGGCTCCAGTTGTTTTCAATGGTTTTGTTGATGTAGAAAAGGGCTTGTTTTACCGATTTGCATTTATCAATGATCGTTTTTTGATGCCCCCACGGAATCAGAGCTATTTTTGCTGTTTCCAATTCACCCCCAGCTTGGGGGTAAATTGGAACTTCTTTGGAATCAACAACTTGTAATTCACCCTCAAGTTGAGGGTGGATTGGGAAAGCAACGGATTTTCACCTTCTGGAGGGGAATAAAATTTGAAAAATCGTTTGCAATAATTCAAATTTGTGACAGACAATCCCGACATCTCAGGAAATTCGTCTCGCAAATCCTTGCTCAACTGCTCGATGAAACCGCTACCCCATTGGGCGGTCTCCTGTTTTTTGGCGATTTGCCTGCCCAAATCCCAGTACAGCAGGATCATCTGGCTGTTCACCGACAGAGTGGCCTTGATTTGCCCCGTCTTGATCTGCTGTTTCAACTCGCGCAACCAGTCGCGATACTCCGAATGTTTGAGTATGTCAGCCATTTTTCGTTTCTTTCGGACGCATCATCCTCCATGCAATGATGTACAAAATCGTGGGAATGACAATCGGTGCCGGGGAGAATATCCAGAGATCAGGATCATACAGTACCGCCAATGAAAAACATTTTATCCACTGCAATAACCAGATTCCGCCGCCCAATAAATTGGTCGTGATGAGAAAAATAAGGGCATTGCGGCGGTTGCCGTATCGATCCCAGAGCCAATAGATGGCATACCACACGATCATAGCAAACAAAATGAACAGTAACAACATTCCTACCAAAAACGCCAAACCCGCCCCTTCATTTTCAGGGGGATAATGACGCGGACGGGAAAGACCCGTAAGAACGATATACCCCATCATACTGATATAGAACAGATGGATCGCTCCCGGAATATAAAACTGCAACGTCAGCCCGATATTGATGAGCCAACGCGGGAGCGGTGAAATCTTTTGCGAGCGGTTCATGGTTTTACTCCGTTCACCCGATGATCCGTTTCCAGCGTTCGAGGTTGTATTGTACTTTTTCGGCGGTGGTCATGGTGGAGAAGTCCGGTTCCTGTTCCGGCGGGTTCGGTGTACTGTTCGAGACATTATGCGGAATACCAGGTGACGAAAATACTTTTTTTCCACCGCTTTTTGCCGAATAACTGTCGGCGGTTTCAGAAGTCGTCAAATCCTCGTCGAGCGACCGTTGAGGTCGGATGCCGAGCCGGGCGAGGTCGGCGTGATAGGCCCGCGTCGCTTCTTCAGGCATGATCTTGCCATCGGCGATGGCCCGCAGGTAATACACGAACGAAAGCTGGTGCTCCGCGTTATTGATCTTGCGACCGTACAGGGCAACTCGCGCCCCGTATTTTTTCGCCTCCCAGAGCATCTGGAAGGCGTCGAACGTCGTGCCCGCCGAGCCGCCGAGAATTCCGACGACAATGTTACTGTCATAACGAACCAACGCTTCCATCGCGGCGGGGCCGTAATACGGAATTTTCAGAAAAATCGGCCTGCCGCTGCGGGTGACTCCGGCCAGCGTCCGGACGATGTGGTCGCTGACGAATTTGCCGACGTTTTTCGGCGTGTCGGCATTGCTGACATTCGGGCTGAACACTTCGAGGAAGTGCCGAAAACCTTTCGCCTCCGCCTCAAGCCGGAACGCACTGTAGGAGTTGAGCGCAAGCCAGTCCCGTTCGGTGTCGTTGTTGTACGTGATTGAGTACAAACCGAGGTCCGCTCCGAGTTTCCGTTCTTCCGGCGAGCAATTCATTTTCCCGCACATGGCATGGTCGAGCGTCGCGCTGCGAAACGGCATTGACGGGTCGGTCGAGTACCGCATCCCGCTTCCGGCGAGCCAAATGTCGGTCGTGTCGTTCGCACGGATGGCGGGCGTGATGCCTGTGTTGTCGAAAATCCGCTCGCGAATCGTCAGCACTTCGTTCGTGCTCGCACTCATCAGGATGATGTCGACCAGTCCTTGTGCCGTGACTTCCCGGATGATCTGCCGGTATTCGTCAAGCGTCCGGAATTTGCCCTCATGACCGTAATGTTCCGGGCTTTGCCCCGGTGCCGAAAGCCCGTAAGCCATATCGGCGTCTTTGGCGTCGGCAAGGATAAAATCATTGCAACTTCGGTCGGCAAGAATTCGGGCCAGTTTCGCGTCCAGTGTTTTCATAATGTGTTACGTTTATCGAATCGTCAAAAAAGTAAAGGTTGTTTTATTTTCGCTTGTTTTTTGGTTACTTTCTCAGTTTCTTTCAATCGATCATTCGCAAGATCACAAAATTCGCTACTGATTTCAAATCCGATGTAATGTCGATTAAGGTTCTGAGACGCGACGGCGGTTGTGCCGCTGCCCATGAAAGGGTCCAAGACGATTTGTTCCGCCCGTGTTGTTAATTTTATCAGAAATTCAAACAAATCCAATGGTTTTTGTGCTTCATGAACACGCTGTTCATTTTTACGAAACCCAAAATCCAGTAAATTGGTCGGGTTTGAACCGTCCATTTGACAATCCTTGAGATTCATCGCGCCGACCTGGTATTCCAGGATATTATCCGCGATTGTTCCCCCGATTTGATACGGTTTGGTAAACCATGCGATCGGTTCCCAAATCGGCGCGAGGTTTCCCAATCTCCAGCCTTCCCATTCATTCGCCTCTTGTGTCAATCCTCTTCGTTCAAAAACGATACTGACCCGCTGCGCACGGTGATGTGCGGAACTCTTTTTCCATGCCAGCATGTCTTTCATCAAAAAATTTTCGTCTTCAAACGCATTAATGACCCGATGCAACGTGCGACGCGCTCCAAAGACAAACAAGGAAGCCCCCGTTTTCATCTTGGGGAAAATCATCTTGATCCAACTGCGGCACCAGTCCTCATATTCCTTGCCGATGTTTCTGTCCGCTTGTGACCAGCCGTTGATCGGTTTGCCGCGTCTTTTGAAAGCGGTTTTGCCTTCCTGTGCCGGAGATTTCCCCAAAAGTGCGGAGTTTGTGTTATTGTGCAAAACATCCCATTCGTCGAGATTGATCCCGTAAGGGATGTCGGAAAGAAAAAGATCAATGGAATCGTCTTCCAATTTGGAAAGATAATCCAGACAATCACCTTGTGTTATTTTATTGAGAAAATCCTTGTTCATTACACAGCCTCCCATGCAATGGCCTTTTTGATTTGCTCGATTTTGGCCTCAAATTTTTCCGCTTTTAATAACCGCCGAATCGCCGCGAACACGAAGAACCTGAGATTTAAGCCCCAAAAACTCCAGTGACTTCGCAAGGAGAATGTCAGAATACTTTGCCCAGAGTTTTTCTTCGGATGAATCGTGATGAAAAACTTCCGGCATGACCCCGCATTCAAGAATCATTGTCAACAGTTCCGGATTTTCAATGCTTGAAAAATGGGATTCCAGCGATTCAAACCCGGTTTGATCTTTGGATAGCGAAAAAACGAGATCAATGACAGCGATGCGGTTCATGTTTTGATCTGGTGATTAATTTGTAATGATTCTGTACAAAATAGCAGCCTGGAATGTAAGCGACTGGTTTATCCATAGTGGAGTACATCTGGTTTGAGTATAACACGAAAAGGTGATAGAGAAAATCGGTCGATTTGCGAAAAAAGGAGGGCTTTTTTTTGGAAATGCCGATTTTTCAAAATTTGACAGAATCTTGCTTTTCTTCATTTGTACTGATATACTGAAGGTCAATTTTAGCGGTTGATTGCAGATCAACTCGCTCTCGAATCGTAATTTTAGCTTTGGCAAGGCTGATGACATCCACCGATACTTTTGTCAATGCGATGACCATTGACGTCGAAGATTATTATCAAGTGGCCGCATTTGAAAAAATCATTCCGACGGATCAATGGCCGTCGTTCGAGTCCCGTGTCGTCGCAAATACGGAACGTTTTCTTGAATGTCTTGCAAAATATGATGTCAAGGCGACGTTTTTCGTTCTCGGTTACGAAGCGGAACGGCACCCGGACCTGGTTCGCAAAATCGCGGAGGCGGGACACGAAATCGGATCACACGGTTATGCCCACCAAATCGCTTACAAGCAGTCGCCCGGCGTTTTCCGCGAAGATGTCGGACGCGCACGCAAACTATTGCAGGACTTGAGCGGTCAGGAGGTGGCGGCGTATCGCGCGCCCAGTTTTTCGATTCTGCCAAGCATTCCCTGGGGGCACCGCATCCTCGTGGAAGAAGGCTGCCGTTACGATTCGAGCGTCTTTCCCATCAAGCACGACATTTACGGTGACCCAAACGCACCGGTGGAAATTCATCGGATCGACACCGAGGCCGGCCCGATTTACGAGTTTCCGCCGACGGTCGTCAAAATGTTCGGACGCCGTATTCCAACCGGTGGCGGCGGATATTTTCGTATTTTCCCGTGGTGGCTGACGCAACGCTTTTTGAAGCAGGTCAATCGATCGCGCCCCTTTGTTTTTTACATTCACCCATGGGAAATCGACCCGGAACAGCCCCGGATTTCCACCGCTCCGCTGAAAAGCCGGTTCCGGCATTACACGAATTTGAAAAAAACCGCCGCACGTTTTGAGCGGCTCCTCGAAACGTTCCGTTTCGCCCCGATTTCCGAGGTGATCGACCGTTGGGTGAAAAACCACCCCGACCGTTTTTGAAATTTTATTTCACGCAAAGACGCAAAGCAAATAAAGTACGCCAAGAGTTTAAAGAATTAGTGAAAACTCTTGGTGTCTTTGCGTGAAATCCCCCGGCTACGTTATATAAAACAAATTTGACAAAGGAATTATGAAATGCCGATTGAATTTATTTGTTCCACATGTGGGGCGAAACTCCGGGTTCCCGACGGCACAGGCGGAAAAAACGTCGCCTGTCCGAAATGCCAGGCGGTGTCCGTGATTCCCGGTGCAACTTCTGCCGCAACACCACCAAACGATTCCCCAAGTCCCAAACAGGAGCATTCCGATTCGCCGGATTGGGGGAACGGTTTTCGGAACCCGTATTCATTCAGCGAATCGTCGAATCCATATCAGGCACCGCCGGATTTCGGTCGGGAGGACACACAGGGGATTGTTGCAACAGGCGAAATCGTTCCCACCCGAGTGTACATGGGACAACTGCTTCGCGAATCATGGAATCTTTTCAAAACCCATTACGGCATGTTATGGCTCGTCCTTTTACTGCTCATCGGATCGGGGTTCATTATTGGGATTGGCATGAGTCCTTTGAATATCGCCATTGTTTTTTTCCAACAAACCGCTCCCGCCATTGCTCTTATCATCATGCAAATCGGATTTGCGTTTCTGCAAAATCTTCTCATGACCATTCCTGTGGCGGGAGGATTTGCCTGCCTCCTTTCGATTGCCAGAACAGGAGGATTTTCCTTCAACGATTTTTTGACCGGTTTCAGAAAATTTGTTCCTTGTGCGACCTACAACATCCTCATTTGGTTGATTTCCGCCTTGCCGTTTACCATTGTTATGGACTTGGCCGGTATCCTGGGAGTGATCCCCACTGGTCGATTGGGAATCCGGGCTACAGATGAAATGATCATTGTATTCGGTATTTTGATCGTTGCCACCTATTTATGGCTTCTTTTTTCCTCGCTCCGGTTGGGTTGGGGACTCTATATCATCGCCGACCGGAATGTTTCTTCTGCTGAAGCGTTCCGGATTTCGTGGGACATCAGCCGCGGAAACGCATTGACCATTTTTGCCACAATGCTTGTTTTGGGGGTGATTTTCATTCTTATCGCAGTCGTCACTCTGCTTATCGGCGTGATCCTGCTGGCTCCCTATTACCATGCATTTTTCACGGCGTGTTATCTCCTGATGTCGGGGCAAAACTTTCAGGGAAGAAAGACCGCCATCGAACTGACGGAAGAATAAAAGACAGTAAACAAATAACAATGGCAGCCGGGAACGAAACGTGGTACACTTCGTCATAAATGGTGTTCATTAAGCCCCCAACGGGGGTACATAAGGTAGCCGGGGGTGCGAACCCCCGGAACCGGAACCCCAAAACGAATCCACACCCCAACGGGGTGCCACAACGCTGTTTTGTGCACCACCGTTGGCGGCGGGGGTGTTTTTCGGGAATCGTTACCGGGGGTTCGCGGAGAACCGCTCACCCCCGGCTACCCTGTTTCGCCCCCTTGGGGCGACGATGACGAAACGAGATGACGAAACGAATGGATCGGGTTTTGACAACCTTTGCTACGATGAATTCCGAATGCTCAAATAGCTGTCATAGCGACGGAGGTCGATACGGCCTTCGGCAACTCCGTTTTTGACGGCACAATCGTATTCGTGCGTGTGTGTGCAGTTGGGAAAATGGCACAGGTTTTCAAACGGGTGCAAATCGCGAAAAAAGCCGGTCACTTCTTCCGGGATGACGTCCCAAAGCGAAAATTGCCGGAGACCGGGCGTGTCGACCACATAACCGCCGAACGAAAGTTTCAGCAGTTCCGCCGTGGAAGTCGTGTGCCTCCCTTTTTGAGTCTCTTCGCTGATTTCAGAAACCCGCAAATCAAGACCAGGCTCCATGGCGTTCAACAGCGACGATTTCCCGACGCCACTCTGTCCAGCCACGACGCTTTCGCGGTTTGTCAGTTGTTTTTTGAGCCGGTCAATTCCGAAACCGGTCACCAAACTGGTCAAAATGACTTTGTAACCCATTTGACTGTAAACGCCGACCAGCGGTTGCAATCCGGCCATGTCGACAAGATCGACCTTGTTGATGCAAATGACCGGTCGAATCAATGCGCGCTCGGCGGTCACCAGAATACGGTCGATGAAATTCGGTTTCAATGCCGGCTCCGCAGCACTGGTGACGATCACCACCTGATCGACATTGGTCACGATGATATGTTTTCTTTTTTTGCTTTCCCGTGCGAGAGTCCCGTGTCGCGGCTCGACCCGCTCGATGATCCCCTCCAAACGGCTTGAATCCTGATTTTCCGGCTCACGAAAATAAACCCGGTCGCCTGCCACGACGACATGCCGCTGGTCGGTCGCCAGTGTTTTCAGGATGCGACGGGTCACGCAACTGTAAATTTCGCCGTTTTCCGCCTCGACATCGCAGTTGAGACCGAACACACGAAGCACGCGGCCAAGCCGGCACTTTTCCGGATCGATCTCAGGCATCACCTCAAATCCCTGGCTGTCAATGTCTTCCGTTTCCTGTGTTGTGCCGACGACCGTCCGGCGTTTGGTCAATTCCCCTTTACCCGAAATCCGTTCCGCCTGTTCCGGGGCGATTTCCTGAAAACCATGCTGGTCGAACTTGCGCGTCCAATCGGTGATTCTGGCTTTTTCCGCACGGTTCTTGCGAAATGTCACCCGTATCTTGTCTTGACTCCTTTTTTTCCTCGCCATGGCAAATTCACTTCTTTTTATTGTGCCGCCAATAAAATTTGAGCTTGTCCGATGAATCGCCTGCATCGCCGACAACAAAAAGTCACACTATTTTGTGCGTATTATTGTGGTGGCGAGAAAAAATACACGACGCTGCCACGCTGCCGGTTGCGCTGAGATGCGAAAACATCACAAAATACGGAATTTTACTCATCTCAGCGAGACCGGCGATTCAGCGGACACGCTTATTCTTTATTTTCAGCACAATAATCATTGTCGGCGCAGCAGGCAGCCATGGAAGTGGTCAAATTTTATGATCGCATCTATAACGCGGAAGTCACGGAAAGACGGAACATGCGGATTTCCGTGACTTCCGTCCTTTCCGCGTGTTCCGCGTTGAAAAACAAGAACTTCCGAAGGCGTCATTTTGAACAAGTTATTAGTTAGGCTCTTCCCCGAAACCGGGTTGATATGCAAAATCACGATCATTTTCGACGCGAACCACGCCAAATCTCGCGAAACAGACGAAAAAACGGGATGATTTTAGAGTTTTTCGCGTCATTTTCGCGTGTTTGGCGTCAAAAATGTGCAAGGGAAGGCATCAACCTGAAATCGGAGATGAGCCATTAGTTATTATACCGAAGCCGGTTGAAAATACCCGACAATGTGACACGGGCGTCCGTTTTCCCAAAGGGTAAACGGACGCGCTCACCGGAAATTTCAATGGGTGATAGTATAATTGTATGGTTGGAACTTGTGTGAACACAACGGTGATATGAATCCGGTCTGAAAGGCCGAAACTCAAAACGACGTCTTTTATTTGTTCCAGTTACTGATGCGTTCCTGCCACTGTTGGATTTGTTCAGGAGAAAGGTTTGGTTCGAATTCCTGATTTTTCTCAAGCGTTTCCCAACTCGGCGTCGGTACGTCAACTCCGTCATTTGGTACATCGACGCCCGCCGTCCAGACGATGCCGTTCAGGAGCAGTTTCCGGTAATCCGGATTGCCCCAGAGCCAGTGCGAGTGTCCGCCGGTGAAGCCGAAACCGCGTCCGCCGTCGGGACGGGTGTCGCACCAGGCGAGATATTCCGTCTTGCCGAGTTCCTTGCGAACGGTCGGGTTGCCGCCGTGCGTCTCGTCAGCCCCCTGTCGGGTGTCGTCCGGAGGAACGCAACTGACGAGTGGCGTCAGCCTTGACGTCTTTGCACCGGGGGGGATAATCACATGTTCTGCTATTCCGTCGGGGCTCATTTTCCCTTTCATTTCGGGGCGGAAACGAATATTGAAATACCATTCGTCTTCAATCTCGAACGGCTTGATGCCGTTAAGTATCGGGTGATGTCCGACGAGCGAACATTTGGCGTCGAACCACTTGGTGACGGTGAAATTCTGTTCGAAGAAACCGCCGATCGCATCGAGGAGGAATTGCCCGGTTTTCTGGTCCGGCATTTCCAGCGCGTAATGGATCACGGCAAGACCGGCACCCTGGGCAAGCCGTTTTTTCAACGCTTCGATATGCGGAATCATGATATTGCCTCCGCCGCCGTCGGAAAACACGACGATACAATCAGCATTATCGATCGCGGTCGGGTCTTTCGGCCAGCCGCCGGTGTACACGACACTGTAGGTGCCCGGCACGTATTCGTTGAGCCAGTCGGCCATCAATTTGAACGAGGCGGTGTGCGTGTGCAAACCGTAACCATGACTTCGCGGACCGCCGATGAAGACGATTTTCTTTTTGTCCTTCATCGGAAGACGTTTGAGTTTGATGTTTTTGACCTGCACTTTCATCGGCGGCCCGGCGTGGACCTGGATGGCGAGGATTCCGTCGCGGCGACGCGTTTCCTTGTCGTTGTCGGTCAGGTCGGAAAACAAAATGCCATTGATCTTCTGTTCAATGTGATACCCTTGTGCCGTCACCTGATAATGGTTCCAATCCTCGATTTTGACCGTCTTTTTCAAGGTTTCGTCCTGGGCAAAACGTTTGACGCCCACCGGTTTGCGACCGGCACCCAAAACCACCTCGGTGCCGCGTTCGGCGAGAATGCCGCCGAAATTTTCGCCGTAAACGATGCCGGAATAGGTTGCCGCACCGTCGAAGTCCGCCTGATAACCATACACGCGAAACGGTTTCGAGGTGTCCGGGTCTTCCCAGGAACGATATTGCATGCCGGAATTGCCCTCTTTCGACAGTTTGATGTCAAATTCAAGCACGAAATCATCGACGGTGCCGGCACGCCAAATCAGGAACTGATTGTATGTGAGATGATTGTCGCCGGAATCGCCTGTCGTCCCGGTGATGCATCCGTCTTCGACCGACCAGATCGCTTTGTTGCCATCCCAGCCGTCGAGCGTTTTGCCGTCGAAAATATCAACAAAACCGTCGTCGGATGCCGCTGCCGGCACAAATGTCATCCCGAAAACCGTCGCTGCAACGGCTGTAAGAAACAAAAACAGTAATCTTTTCATCAGTGGTTCCTCATTTTGTTCATAAATATTCAGCCTTAATCAGAGCACGATGCGTAAACGAGTGCCCTAAAAACGTCTCAGGCACTCGCTTACACTTCGTGCTCTGGTTTCTTGGGACAATCTTTTATGCAATGGACAATATTATTGACATGGAAAGCATTTTTGCAACTGATAGAGACGGAAATATTAAAACATGTTAGACTATTTTCAAAACCGAGTCAAGAAGAAACAGGGCGATTTGGGTGTAGTAAATTCCTCTTGCGCGATTGGGTAAGTTGCGTTATATTGGTGTTTTTCCATTTTTTCTCAAAGTTGGAGCCGCCATGCAAAACGACGTTGCCAAAAAATTGTTTCTGGAACAAGCCGC
>Ga0209629_10001993_pt1 | contig 13518 bp, 14 predicted proteins | sample TergutCu122P5_FD_187286 | JGI IMG/M metagenome (GOLD analysis project Ga0209629, IMG submission 187286) | Cubitermes ugandensis P5 segment gut microbial communities from Kakamega Forest, Kenya - Cu122 P5 (SPAdes) (version 2) | ecosystem: Host-associated > Arthropoda: Insects > Digestive system... | reverse complement strand
TTCAACACAATTGCTGCTACGGTTTACGAACACTATGAGGATATCTTAAACTTCTTCATAAACCGTTCTACAAATGCTTCGGCAGAATCTTTCAATGCTAAAATAAAAGCGTTCAGAGCTACGCTCAAAGGCGTAGTGGATATAGACTTCTTTTTATTCAGATTAACTAAGATTTATGCTTAACCCCACAACTTTTACCAGTGAGCCGACATAATTGTAAGATGAAGCAAAGATAAGTAAAATTTTTGCAAATTCCAAATATTTTAAAAAGATGAAAGAAAATAAGGGAATAAGGTTTAGAGAGGTCGTTATGTAATTCGTTGCTACTAAGATTATTTGCAGGTAAAAGCCCGCAATGACAGTTTTGGCATAAAAAAAGGTTAAATATACGTTACTACTTGAACGTTTCGGTCAGTTTCCGAATGGTCGGAACCGCCGATTTTTTTTCATATAAAATGGAATAAACCGTATCCAAAATCGGCATTTCCACATTGTATTTATTATTGATTTCTTTTATACATTTTGTTCCGAAATATCCTTCAGCAATCATTTCCATTTCCAACTGAGCGGTTTTAACCGAATACCCTTTTCCTATCATTGTTCCGAAAATACGGTTCCGGCTGAATCGCGAATAAGCCGTAACTAACAAATCGCCTAAATACGTAGAATCGCAAATATTTCGATCTTTCGGATTCACCGTGTTGATAAACCGTTCCATTTCAAGAATTGCATTGGAAAGAAATATTGCTTGAAAATTGTCGCCGTATTTAAGTCCGTGGCAAATCCCGGAAACAATCGCATATACATTTTTCAATACGGAAGCATATTCAACTCCCGTAACATCGGTTGAGGTTGATATTCTTATAAAATGCGTGTAAAACAATTCCGCGATAAAAGCTGAACAGTCGGGAGTGGAGCAGGCGATATTCAAATAAGAAAGCCGTTCCAAAGCAATTTCTTCGGCATGACAAGGACCGGCTAATATCGCTATGTTATCTTTAGAAATATCATAGAAAGATGAAAGATAGTCGGATACCAGCATATTTTCATCCGGAACGATTCCTTTAATTGCCGACAGGATGATTTTATCTTTCAGCGGGACTGTCAGCTTTTGCAAATGCTGTTTAAGGAAAGGAGAAGGAATTGCAAATATCAATATATCGCTGTTTTGTGTAAGTTGATTAATATCATCGAAAAAAGTGATATTATTTGTATTAAAATTAACGCCTGTCAGATAATACGGATTATGTCCGAAACTTTTAAATTCTTCTATTTGATCGGGGCGACGCATATACCAATTAAAATCGGTTTGCGTCATGGAAATGATTTTAGCGATTGCGGTAGCCCAGCTTCCGCCACCTAAAATACCTACTTTATAGGATAATGATATTTGCATAATTAATCGATTTAAATCAGTTCTTCTTCTTTTTGATGTGTTTTTTCGGGACGCATTTGCGGAAACAAAAGAATTTCTTGAATAGACGTTTGTCCCGTTATTAACATAACTAATCTGTCCATTCCTATTCCCATGCCGGAAGCAGGAGGCATACCGTATTCCAGAGCGCGCAGAAAATCCCGGTCGATAAACATCGCTTCATCGTCGCCTTTTTCGGAAAGTTTCAATTGCTCTTCGAAACGTTCACGCTGATCGATCGGGTCGTTCAATTCGGTATAGGCATTTGCCAATTCCTGCCCGTTGATAAACAATTCGAAGCGTTCGGTAAGTTCGGGATTGCTGCGATGACGTTTGGTAAGCGGAGACATTTCTTTGGGATAATTGATGATGAAAGTGGGCTGAATATAATGCGATTCACATTTATCGCCGAATATTGCATCTATTAATTTCCCTTTCCCCATACTTTTGTCTTGCTCTACGCCTAATTTTCCGCATACGCCGCGAAGCGCTTCTTCGTCCATTCCCGTAATATCGATGCCCGTATTTTCCTTGATTGCGTCTGTCATCGTAACTCTACGGTAAGGAGCTTTCAACCGGAAAGTTTTTTCTCCCGCTTTCAGTTCGGTAGTCCCTAAAACGTCGAGACAGATTCTTTCGATCAGCCGCTCGGTAAAATCCATCATCCAATTATAATCTTTATAAGCCACATAAATTTCCATTGCCGTAAATTCCGGATTATGAGTACGATCCATTCCTTCATTCCGAAAATTACGCGAAAATTCATAAACTCCTTCAAATCCGCCTACAATCAACCGTTTCAAGTATAGTTCATTGGCAATTCGCAAATAGAGGGGAATATTCAAAGCATTGTGATGCGTAACGAAAGGCCGGGCGGAAGCGCCTCCCGGAATAGTTTGCAAAACAGGGGTATCCACTTCAATATATCCGTTTTCATTAAAAAATGCACGCATTGAATTGAATACTTGCGTTCGTTTTATGAAAATGTCTTTTATTCCGTCGTTAACGATTAAATCTACATACCGTTGGCGATAACGCATTTCGGGATCTTCGAAAGCGTCGTAAGCTACGCCGTCTTTGTATTTGACAATCGGGAGCGGACGCAGAGATTTAGCCAATACGGTCATTTCTTCGGCATGGACGGAAACGGTTCCCATCTGCGTGCGAAAGACAAATCCTTTTATTCCGATAAAATCGCCTATGTCTAATGCCTTTTTAAAAACAATATTGTATAAATCTTTATTTTCTTCCGGACAAAGATCATCTCGTGTAATATATATTTGAATTCTTCCGACGGAATCCTGCAATTCGATAAATGAAGCTTTGCCCATGATTCGGCGGGACATGATACGCCCGGCAACCCGAACTGTTCGCCGCGGCTCATCATCTTTGAAATTTTCTTTTATTTCCGAGGAATAAGCGGTTACTTTATATTCAGCCGCAGGATAGGGGTCGATACCCATGCTTCGTAATTCTTCCAAACTTTGGCGGCGGAATATTTCCTGTTCATTTAATTCTTGCATGTTTACCGGCTTTACTTTAAAAAATAGACGACAAAGATACTAAAATTTCACTTTAATCTTAAAAAAGTGTTAGAAATTTTCAGTGTTTGTCCCCTTGACTTCTTCCGGAATTACCAATGCTTTACTTTCGATAACATCTTCGTAAATGCCTGCGGGAAGGAAAAAACGAACGTCTTTTCCACGCCGTATGGCTTTGCGAATAAACGTAGAAGATATATCCATTTTGGGAGCGCCTTTAACCATGTGCACGTTGGGATGATTAAAAATAATTTTTCCTGTTCCGAGACGGGGATATATCCACGTTCTGAAATTTTTTAATATTAATTGATAATCTTTCCATCGATGGATGGTTTCCCAATTGTCCGAACCGATAATCAGATCAAAAGTATGTTCGGGAAACATGATTCTTAACCGCTGCAACGTATTGATTGTATAAGTCGGCTGAGCCATTTCCCATTCAATAGTGCAAGTTTTGAATTTTGGATAATTGCCGATAGACTTTTCTAACCAAGCTAAACGAAGATCTTGATCCAAAAGTTCGGATCGACTTTTTAAAGGGCTGTGCGGCGTAATTAAAAACCAAATTTCATCGAATTCGCCGTATTCGGCGACATAGTTAGCTAACGCTAAATGTCCAATGTGGACAGGGTTAAATGAACCCGGATAAATACCGATTTTCATGAGTGTGTCAAAAATTTATTAATAATATTTATTGTTTCATTTTCCGCATCTTGCAGACAATCATTAACAACAATTGCATCGTATTTCGAAGCCAAACTTAATTCATATTCCGCTTTTGAAATCCGGTCTGCAATTACTTCCGGAGCTTCTGTTCCTCTCGTTTCCAATCGCTTTTGCAATTCGCCGATTGAAGGCGGCTGAATAAAAATCAGCAGAGCATTCTCTCCGTACAGTTTTTTTATGTTCAATCCTCCGGCTACATCGACGTCTAAAATAATGTTTTTTCCTTCTTTCAGTTTTTTTCCCACTTCGCTTTTCAGCGTGCCGTAAAACCGGTCGGGATAAACTTCTTCATATTCAATAAAGCAACCTTTGTTAATTTTCTCTTTAAATTCATCGGGCGTAAGGAAAAAGTATTCAACCCCGTTTTTTTCGTTTCTGCGCGGCGGACGGCTGGTTGCGGAAATCGAAAATTCCAGAGGCAGGTCTTTATCAAGAATATATTTAATAATCGTTGACTTTCCGGATCCGGACGGGGCGGAAAGAATAACCAATTTTCCTTTCACCTTTATAATACATTTAATATTTGTTCTTTTACTTGTTCCAATTCATCTTTCATTTGTACAACGATTTTTTGCATGCCGGCATCATTGGACTTGGAGCCTAATGTATTTATTTCTCTACCGATTTCTTGAGCTATAAATCCCAATTTTCTGCCTTGCGATTTATCGTTGTCCGCCGTTTCTGAAAAATAATCCAAGTGATTACTCAGACGCGCTTTTTCTTCACAGATATCCAACCGTTCTATGTAATAAATCAATTCCTGTTCAAAGCGGTTTTCGTCATACGCAATTTCCGATTTAAGGAACGATTCCCGCATTCTCGTTTTAATTCTTTCAATGCGGTCCGATTCATATTCTTCTATTTTTTGGGATAATGTGTAAATATTCCCGATTTTTTCGGTAAATACTTTTTCGAGCATTTTTCCTTCTTGAATGCGAAATTGAACGAAAGATTTCAATGCTTCATCAATGGTTTGTTCCACTTCTCCCCATTCATTTTCTTCCGATTCGGTCGCATCTGTTTTAATGGTGTCGGGCAGCCGCATCAGTAAGTAAAACCAATCGGCAGGCTCGTCTATATTTAAAATATTTGCAATTTTCTTGATTTCTTCGTAATAACCCTCTATGGCATTCCGGTTGATTTTTCCTGCCGGCAATTGAGCGGTTGAGTCGATAAGAATCGTAAAATCAACTTTCCCGCGCTCAATCGTTTGAGAAAGTTTGTTGCGGATACCCGGTTCTTTGTCTCTGAAAATTGAAGGGATTCGCATATTCACATCAAATTGCTTACCATTGAGCGATTTTATTTCAACCGTAATTTTTTTATTTTGAAACTCAGTTTCCGCCTTTCCGTATCCTGTCATTGATAAAATCATTCCAATGAATTTTTTTTGCAAAAGTAGCGTATTATCTTTAAAAAAAGTAACTTTGTGCCCTAAAAATATAAAAAAATTGTAAATGATATGTATATTATCCATAGAATCATCAACGCAAACTTGTTCGATAGCAGTTTCTACAGACGGAAAACTTGTTTGGAATAAAGAGAATTCGGATTTAACATCTCATTCTGCGGTTTTGGGAGTTTTCGTAGCCGAAGCTGTTCGATTTATTCAAGCGAATAATTTCCGGTTGGATGCGGTTGCCGTAAGCGAAGGACCCGGGTCTTATACGGGTCTGCGTATCGGCATCTCATTAGCTAAAGGTCTTTGTTTCGGAAAGGATATTCCTTTGATAGCCGTTTCGACATTAAAAATTATGGCGAAACGCTTCGTTCCGTCTTTTTCCTATCTTTGTCCGATGATTGATGCTCGACGTATGGAAGTGTACACCGCGCTTTTTGACGGAAATCTGAATGAGATAATACCTGCTCGAGCTGTTATTATTAATGAAAATTCATATCGTGATTTATTAACGCATGAAAAAATAATCTTTTTCGGCAGCGGAGCAGAAAAATGCAAAACTGTCATTCGTTCGGAAAATGCCGTTTTTAGAAACTATGTACATCCTTCCGCTTCGGATATGATTGAGGAAGCGGAACAAGCGTTTAAAGAAAAGATTTTCGCCGATACGGCATATTTTGAACCGTTATATTTGAAAGAATTTCAAGCCACAATTCCAAAAAATAAAGTATTCTAGTATCATAATAATAGAATTGGATATGATATAGCGTTTTTTTGTTAGATTTTAACTTACAAAACCTACTTGAAAATTTCATGTGGGAATGAAAGTGATTGTTAACCGTAATTTTGTCTAACTTATGACAAGACAGCCTTTATTTATTCCCGGTCTTATTTGATTTTTTTCATTACATTTTTATCATTTATATTTTTACGCTATCATTTTTATATTAAATTTTGTAATATCAAAATATGATATATTTTTTTAGTTTAATACGCAATTGTTGCAAAATAAATATTGAATCACTCTATATTATATCATTGTTAAATTGTACTTTTGCAGTACCTAAACAGAGATGATAATCATATTGTGCTATCATTATTATATAATTTGACTGTATAAAATAATAAAATATGAGTTACTTACTTACAAATTTACTTTTTTTAATATGAATAAATTAAAAAATACAATTGCAACAAAAATTCTGAGCAGCATTCCGCTCCGCGTAAAACCCATTGATTATCTAATGGAATCACTTAACATCAGTCGCGAATCTGTATATAGAAGAATCAGAGGCGATATTTCATTTACTTTCGAAGAAATGGCTAAGCTGTCCGTTGATTTGGGATTTTCAATAGACGAGTTAATAATGAAAGATATGCCTTCTCATGTTTTCTTCGATTTGCATGTTACCGCAACGCAAGAACCTTCAGATGCGTTTGTAACCAAATTTCAACAATATTTTCAAAACTCTTTTGATATAACGGCTGTAAGTGAAATCGAATCAACAATGATTTTGAATCATCTGCCGTTGGAATTTATCGTTTTATTCAATAATTTGTTTAAGTTTAATTATTATCGATGGATGCATCAGTATCAAGAAATATCGTTGAAGTATTTTTATGCTGACGTTGTTTTACCCGAAAGTTTAATTTATTTGCAACACAAAGCAGTTGAAAATTTGAAAAAGATTCGTAATAATACTTTCATTTTCGATTCAAATATTTTCTTGAATCTGATTCGGGAAACTCAATATTATCACAAACGCAGATTGATTAATGATGATGAATTTAACCTGCTGAAAGATGATTTGTCGGGATTGATAGATATGATGGAAAGTATTGCTCAAACCGGTCTTTACATATCCAAGACAAAATACAATTTTTATCTTTCATCATTGAATATTGAATCGAGCAGCCGGTTTATCGAATCTGACGAACAGGTACAATCTCACTTTTTCATTGATGCGCTCGAACCCATAGTTATTACTAATCCGAATTTATGTGCAATTCATAAAAAGTGGATTGATTCCATGCGTAAATACTCAACACTGATTTCTTTGTCGAATGAGATTTTGCAAGTAAAATATTTCAATAGACAAAGAGCTTATCTTGATGAAGTTGCTGAAAACGTAAATATAAATTTTTTATAAAACATACAACAATAAGGGATAGAAAGGCGAAAAACCGAAAATTCTATCCCTATTGCGTTGTTCGATTAACCAAACCGCTCAAAAATGAACTATTTCCTTGGTCAGATTATTCAGATATTCACTTTGTTTATTAATAAATTCCGCTTGGAGAATTTCATTCGACAAAGTAACTAAGACTGAATATTTTTTTATGGATTCAATCCATTTTTTTTGCATTCTGCATATTTCCTGATTGACTATGCAAATCGAACTGACCGGATGCATCCAGTAAAGCGATGCAATGTTCCCGTCAAAAGTAGCGCAATTGGTGTTGGTTTCAATATCCAACAGCGAAAGATAATAATTCATGGAAGCGCCGCAATCGTTACAGCCCGTCTGCATAATGTTTTCAATATTCTTCAACACCTGTCCCAACTCATCTTTCAGAATAATGATTTCCTCGTCGGTAATAAGTTTTCTGTTATAATAATATTGAATTTCTCTCACGATATTCTGAAAGATATCGCGATCGATAATATAATGCACATTATAAAGATTCGGTTTAATAAGTTTAAACTGTTGTCTGATGGCATTTATTTCCGGGGGAATTACAACATCCGAAAACGGGTCGTTCAGAGAAACATTATAGGTTTGATGCTTCCAATGGTAATAATACAATTTGAAAAGCGAATCAAAACCGATAATTGAAGCAAAGCTGGTCCGGTTAAGAACTAACATTACTTCCTTAACTTGTGCATTACTTATTAATTCACAATACTTATAGTACTCTTGAATGGCTGCCAGAAAACTTTCTTCGTGGCTTGCGCTACTATTTACCTGCAGGTCCAAAAAAATACGCTCTTCTTTGTTTTTCCCGATGATTTCGTCAACGGAAAAATCCAATTCAAGCGCTAATTTTGTAATTTCCTCAAAAGTGAAAGGGATTTCACTTCGCATTCGGCGATAAGCCGATTCTTTGCCGATGTTCAGCAACTCCGTCAAAAACTCAATGGGTTTGAAGTTTTCCGGGATACTTTCTAAAATCTTTACAGAAAGTAGATCGTTTTGTTTTCCTCTCATAATAACATACGTATAAAAATCATTTGATAAAATCGCACAAAATTAATTAATTATTTTGTGAAATAAAAAAAAATAAGTCAATTTTTTTTAATAAATTCACTATATTTTACTTTTGGCTTTCACCAAAAACGTTTATTGAATTTACTCACAAATTTTACACTATTTCAATATAAATTGAGCAATAATCGTGCCATATTTTACTATATGAAACGAAAAAACGTCGTTCGGCTTGATTGTTGCATTATTGTGAATTTCCGGAGATAAAAGTTCATTTACCGACAAAACAACGGATTCTTCTATTTCAAAATAGGAAAAAGCCTGTTCCGGAATGAAAATACGAATATCCGCATCTTTGTCGTCAAAATTAGCGACAATAAGTAATAATTCTTTCCTCGCGCAGCGCATAAAAGCAAACTGTTTATCGGGATTGAAATCAGCCGACGGCGGATTAGCGTACATCAAATCGAAAAATTTTCCTTCTCGAACAGCCGACGATGTATTACACAAAACAAGCAAGCGGGTGTAGAACTCGCTCAATCGCTTTTGATCTGCCGTCAAAGCATCCGGATTGATTTTTCCGTTATTATACCAATTACGTAAAGATTCGACGCTCCAATAATCGAAAATAGTCGTTCGCCCGTCCAATCCGCTGAATCCTTCATTATCCATGCCCCGTTCGCCCAATTCTTGACCGAAATAAATCATCATCGGATTTTTGTATAAGGTAGCGGAAACGACCAAAGCCGGAATAGCTTTACAAGGGTCGCCGGCAAAGAAATCGGATGCAATCCGCTGTTCGTCGTGATTTTCAAGAAAATTCAACATTTGTGCATGAATGTCGTCCACACTTTGCCAACATTGAGTAATCGCCCGCGCCGATTGATTTCCGCATATAATTGACCGCAAAGTATCATATAATCCGACTTTATTATAGAGGTAATCGAATTTTCCTTTTTCAAGATAATTACGGTATTGGTTCGGATTATATATTTCCGCAATAAACAGAATGTCCGGATATTCCCGTTTCAAGAGGGGAATGGCATACGCCCAAAATTCAACGGGAACCATTTCCACCATGTCGCACCGGAAGCCGTCGATTCGTTTGCAAGCCCAAAATTTTAATATATTGTACATCTGAAACCATGTTTTCGGAATCGGATCGAACGAAGATTGATGTCCGTTCAAATAATCAACGCCATAGTTCAGTTTAACGGTTTCATACCAATCGTTCCGGTTGGGATGAGCAGAAAAACAATCGTTTCCGGTAGCTTTAGCGGGAAATTCATGATAGGTATCTCCTTGAACCGTTAAATCAAATTCGGGGGTAAACTCTTGACCGAGAAGATAGTAAAAATTATTGTTTCGATCGAAACTCACCGCTTGATTGTCATTCTCGCCCAAATCGACGACTTCTTCGGGTTTAATGTCCGATCGATATTGACGGGCAACATGATTGGGGACAAAGTCGATAATCATCTTCAATCCGGCTTGATGCGTTCTGTTGACCAACTCATTCAATTCTTTCATGCGATCCGGTACGTTTTCCGCTAAATCCGGATCGATATCGTAATAATCTTTAATTGCGTAGGGCGAACCTGCCTTTCCTTTCACAACAGCCGGATGGTCTTTGGAAATACCGTATTTCGAATAATCGGTTTGAGTGGTATGTTCCAATAATCCGGTGTACCAAATATGAGTAAATCCCATTTTTTTAATTGCTTGCAATACATCGGACGAAAAAGCGGACAGTTTTCCTACCCCGTTTTCTTCCATACTTCCGTTGAAAACATTGGTTGATTTCGTATTTCCAAACAGTCGCGGAAGTACTTGATAGATAATTATCTTTTCGTTATTCATTTTTTTAACCGGAAAGCAAAGGTACAAAAGATTTCCGAAAAAATCACTATCTTCGGCTTATTTGTTATTCACGTATTTCAGTCAAACCAAGACATTTACTTTATCCGTACCAAGCATATACCATGTATATACCATGTATATACTAAGTATATATATAGTATATATCAAGCATATGTTAAGTATATGTTAAGTTTGTACTTTGTTTGAGCAAAATTGCTCAAAAATCTTATTTTATTCAAAATTCAACGTATATTTGTACCGTTTTTATAAAAACCCTGTTAGGGTTAAAAAGAATAATTATATGGAAAATTATTGTCAAAGTTGCGGTATGCCTTTTGATGAAGGACATACCGAACTTATTGCTAAAGAACCGGATGGTAGCGATAGTTTTTACTGTTCTTTTTGTTATGAGGACGGAAAATTTTTGCAACCTGACATAACTATCGGTGAAATGGTTGAAATCGGAGTCCCGCATCTTGCACACAAAATAGGCGAACAAGCTGCAAGGGAACAGTTATCAAAATTTGTTCCAACGCTTAAACGTTGGAAGTAAGGAGTGACCATGTAAGTATTAATAAAATGTCATTCAATACAACCGAGTTATTCATAAATAATGTCACGGTATAATCCAGCCAATCGTTTTCGCAGATGTTTTATAGCATAATGCTTGCGGGATAACAGCGTATTTTGAGGAATCCCTGTAGCTTCGGATATTTCTTTTACGGGAATAGCGTCTAATTCGGTCAACTCGAATATTTCACGCTGTTCGGGCGATAATTCGACAAGAGCGTTTTCCGGTTCCGACCAAACCAATGAACGCAGATATTCCGTTTCGGGCGAAGGCGAAGTTTCCGTACTGAAAAGGACTTTCGAAAAATCGTTCAGTACGAAATCCGGTTCTTCGTTTTGATAAACGGGCAATTTTTCATCACGCTTTTTTTCTCCTGTTGTTGATAAGATTACGGGCAACCTTGTACAACCACGCCGAAACTTGTTCGATAGGATTCATCGAATTTTCAACCGTTTTCACCAATTGATAGAAAACGTCTTGAAGAATATCGTCTGCATCCTCATAGTTCGAAACCCGCTTGTGGATAAAGGCTTTCAGTTTGAGGCGGTGTTCAGTAATCAGTTGCCCAACGTCTTGCTGATTTTGTTGCGACATATTATTTTTTCATTAATCATCCTTTCAAATAATTACCTTTAATATTGGAAGCCGTATATTGTCCTCAATTACATTCTTGAACAGATCGCTATCAGACATCGGACGCAATGCTTGAAAGACTTTCAGTTTCTCGTTTCCATAACGGCTCATATATTCCATTGGCAAAACGTGTTACCGGCATATTCTGCACAGTCTCTTTTCCCAAATAATGATCTATCCGGTAAATCTGTTCTTCATCATAATCTTTCCGGATGGACACATTCAACTCTGTCGCCGATTGGAGGTCTGTGCCAAAAGGCTTTTTAATAATAATCCTCCTAAAGTTTCCGTTTTCCCTGTTTAATCCCTGTTTTGCATGAAACTTGGGAATAAGCAGGTAAAGCGAAGGCGGCGTGGATAAATAGAATATATAATTACCGGCAGTATTCTCTTCTTTATTCAATTGTTCCAAACGCTCTTTCAATTTAGCATATTCATTTGCATCTTCAGTATTTATAGACAGATAGTAAAGTTTCCCGGAAAATCGATCCATATCTTCGGACGGAGTATCTTTTGCTATTGCAAACTACCGGATTCCGGCTTTCATTTTATCACGAAAAGTAAAATTTTTCTTTTTCCTATTGTATTTTTCTATTATATCGTCTATCTTTGTACTAATATTTTAAAGCAATGAAACAACAAGACAACACGGCTTTATTTAAGGCAAGCTACGGTTTGTATCTATTGTCCGCAAAAAGCGGTGACAAGGACAATGCCTGCATTATCAATACATTTTTGCAAGTTACGAGCAATGTGCCTGTGGGCTGCCTCATTTCCGTCAACAAACAAAACTTTACAAACGAAATGATTTCAAGGACGCGGGAATTTAATCTTTCCATGCTCACAGTGGAAACGCCGTTTGAACTGCTGAAACGCTTTGGTTATCAATCCGGACGTGATGTTGACAAATTTAAGGATTTCACCGGTTTTGACCGAAGCGAAAACGGCTTGATTTATCTTACGGATTATGCAAACGCTTTTCTGTCATTTGATGTTTTTGAAATGAAAGATTTTGATTCGCATACCCTGTTTTTAGCTACTTTATCAGAGAGTCTGACATTGAATCAAAAGGAAAGTTTGACTTATGATTACTATCAGCGAAATATCAAGCCTAAACCTCAATCAGATCGAAAGAAAGGTTATCGATGCAGTATCTGCGGTTATGAGTACGAAGGCGACACGCTGCCGCCGGACTTTATATGCCCGGTTTGCAAACATGGCGCTACGGATTTTGTGAAAATTTAAGACACAGTTGGATAGTTTTAAACACTTTAATAAAAAAACACATTGAAAAGGTTAATCGACGAGCAGACAGAATACGCAATAACTATTAAGCTAATGTTTATTGTGTTCAGTATGTGTATATTGCCGTTTGCGGCATATTCAAGCAGCGACGATAAGCCGGAACTGCGGCAGAAAGAAACTGCGGAAATCGCCGGAATGTTGGAGAAAATTCCGGATGCCGGTCCAACAGGCGAGCAGTTTGGTTGGAATATGAACTGGTATTTAGGTCCTGTGCTTCATCATTGCGATAGCGGATCCGACGATTGGATGGCGCCAACAGAGAGCATTTTGAATAAACTTGCGGATAAAATGGCTACGGGACCCGATGGCTACAAAGGATTTATAGGTCCTTACATTTATAATGAACACGAGGTTTGGTGCGATGTTCACGTGGGAGATGCGATTCTGATAAAGCACCTGTTGCATTTCGCTGCTATTGTACATAAGAATCCGGCATTGAAAGGGAAATACGGTAAGAGCGCCCGACGATTTGTAAACATTGCGCGTCGCGATTTGATTGAGAAATGGGAGAAACGCGGAACATTCATAGTCGATGGACCGTTTGCAGGTTATGCGGAATGGAACAAGTTTTGTAAACCCGGAAACATGGCTGAGTGGTTTATCGAAGACCATGCCCGCGGAGAAGGCGTCCCTTTTCCATGTTTGCCGTTTAACAAATCAATGGAAATGGCTTATTGCATGTTGCAACTTTATGAAATCACCGGAGAAAAAATGTATAAGGAAAAAGCCGAGAAAGTTTTCAACAGGGTTAAAGCAGGAATGAATCCCTACAAAAACGGCTACACGTGGAATTATTGGGAACCGATTTCAAAAAAAGATGTAAATATCCATTCGACTCGTAACGAAAAAATTCTTTCGCATTG
>Ga0209629_10001992_pt1 | contig 13519 bp, 11 predicted proteins | sample TergutCu122P5_FD_187286 | JGI IMG/M metagenome (GOLD analysis project Ga0209629, IMG submission 187286) | Cubitermes ugandensis P5 segment gut microbial communities from Kakamega Forest, Kenya - Cu122 P5 (SPAdes) (version 2) | ecosystem: Host-associated > Arthropoda: Insects > Digestive system... | reverse complement strand
GGTGTGATCGAAAAACCATCGCTGACGAACCTTACGAGATACGATCAAACGCAAACTAAAAACTCAAAGTGAAAAGTGAGGCGAAAACGAAAATGTCTTCAACTTTTCACTTTTCGTTTTTCACTTTTCACTTAAATATCCATGTTAAACACGAAAAACGATTTATTTCAAATTGCCGATGGAATGCAAAAAGTGACGTTTCGCCGGTCGGGGACGAATGACCAGGTGGCGATCCGGCACGCGTTTCCGCGCGTTTCACGGCGTGTCTCCTATGCCGCTTCCGGCACGCAAACCGTTCCGTCCTACACCACCACCTGGAATATTTCCCAGGCGATTCCGTCGTACAACGCTACTTGGATCATCCCGCAATCCGAGTTGCCGGAACGTCCGAAAGACGGCGACGAGATCGTTGCGGAAGACGGCGTCGTTTGGACGATTTACAGGGTGAGCGTCTCCCCGATTCACAAATCCTGGCGGTGCGTCACGCGCTGCGAAATTCCCGACTTCAGACTTGATGAACAGGTCAGCATCATCCGTGCGTTCGCTGAAACATCGCCCGATGGTTCGATCGCGAGCGTTTGGAAACCGTGGAAAACCGGCATCCCGGTCAAGTTCGCTTACGACCAGATTTTGATCGATACCGAAAAGGAAGGGTTGCCGTCGGAACGATCGTTTCGCGTTTATTTCAGGGAAAAGCCGGGGCTGCTGAAAACCGACCTGATCGAACGCCCGGACGGCACCCGTTACAAGATACGCCGCATCCGGTTTTCGCAATACACCTACGGCTGGACCGAAGTGTTCGTTGCGGCAACGGATGTTGACGCGATCACATAAAACGACGCATTGATGATTTTTCGGCGATCAATCGGCCTGCGACCTTTTTTATGCCGGGAAAACTGGCTTTGAATGATTTGCCATTGCTTTTCGGTCAAGTCCGTGCGATAATTGCGTGTTATACCGCAGCCGGTTGAAAATTCCGGAAGCTGGATACTCAGGACAATATCGTTTTATCCCGATTTTTTCCTTTCAAAACACGATCTGAAGACTCTCTCGCAGAGCAAAATTGGAAAAGAATGAACATTTACAGTCTGCTTGCCGACGGCGTGGTGGCCGTACATATCACTTATGTTTCCGTCGTGATTTTCGGCCTGTTGCTGATTTTGTCCGGCGGCGTCCTGAAATGGCGTTGGGTGCGGAATTTCTGGTTCCGCATCCTTCATTTGACCCTGATTGCCATTGTTGTTTTCGAAGCGTTGCTGGGAATCACCTGTCCGCTGACCGATTGGGAATACGCCCTGCGTCAAAAAGCGGGGGAAGGGGCCGAAGGGGGTTCGTTTGTCGGCCGGTTTTTGCACGACATGATGTTCGTCGACGCCTCCCCCCGATTTTTAACCGTCTGTTATTGTCTTTTCGGACTCCTTGTGCTTGTCACACTTTGGCTGATTCCGCCGAACTGGCCGAAAAAAGCAAAAGGTCAATGACATCCGGTTTCGTCGAGCAGGCTCGACCGTTCCTCCCCCCTCCCCAACATTCGCCAACTCCCAATATTTCATGTTGACTGGACTTTTGGAAGCGGAAATACCAGATTTTCCTCGCAAACCGTGATTTCTTCCACCGTGACGTCGAACGACCGCTTCAAACGTTCGAGACACGCTTCCACCACGTCCTCCGGAGCACTGGCACCTGCCGTTACCAGCACCATTTCAAATCCGGAAAACCATTCCATTTTGATTTCATCGGGACCGTCGATCAGATGAGCGGTGATTCCCCGCGACGTTGCGATTTCTTCGAGACGCCGGCTGTTCGAGCTGTTCGGACTGCCGATCACCAAAGCAATGTCCGTCTGCGGGGCAAGTTGCCGGACCGCTTCCTGACGATTTTGCGTCGCATAACAGACGCAATTCTTTTCGGGAACGATCATTTCCGGAAAAAGGTGCCGTAACTTCTCAATCATTTGCGTTGCATGGTCGACAGAGAGCGTCGTTTGCATGAGACAAGCGGTTTTTTTTCGGTCAAACGGCTGTTCTGAAGCGTGTTCCCATGCGTTGAGTTCGAAAGCATCAATCTCCGCTTCCGACGAAACCACCGTGATATGCTCCGGAGCTTCGCCGACGATTCCGAGCACTTCGTCATGTGCGGGATGCCCCACATAAATGATATGATACCCTTGCGAAACATATCGGATTACCGCCTGGTGAACCCGCGAAACCAACGGACAGGTGGCGTCGATGACGCGCAATTGTTTGCGTTCGGCTTCCCGGCGCACCGCCGGCGATACGCCGTGCGCCGAAAACATGAGTACGGAACCGTTCGGCACTTTCCCAAGCGATTCCACAAATCGAACTCCCGATGCGGCGAAACGATTGACGACCCAGGTGTTATGCACGATCTCATGATAAACGAAAATCGGGGCATCAAACGATCGAACCGCTTCTTCAAGTGCCTGAACCGCCATATTGACGCCGGCACAAAAGCCCCGGGGTTTTGCAAGAAGGATGCGCATGGAAACAATGATTCAGCATGGACGAAGAAACAAAAAAGCCCATACCGGAAACATGCCGGCACGGGTACGGAAAGTTGGCAATGTGAAATAAGAAAACGTCTCGATTTGAGGGAATCGGGAGAACGAAAGACCAAAATCAATCACACGAAGATGATTTCGCGTATCCATTTCAGGATATATGCGCAAAACATGACGCGGCGGATGTCGGCTTATTTGCGTTAATGATGCACTTCCGACTTTTCTTCCTGCGCTTGCGACGCCTGAATCGCTTCAAAAATTTCCTTGCGATGAACCGGAACGTCTTTCGGAGCTTCGATTCCGAGCCGCACTTTGTCTCCACGGATTTCAACCACGACAATCGTAATATTGTCGTTGATCACGATACTTTCATTTTTTTTCCTGGAAAGCACTAACATTGCAATTTCCTTCCTCTGAACCTTGACATCATGAGGCAGATTCCACCTGGACTTCCTACACTTTTTGTCGCACAGATCAGCACAAGTGACGATTAACTCATGCTAATCTATACATTTTCAGTATAGTCCCGTCTTGATCAATATCATCAATTTTGTCCATTTTCACATGGACATTTCTAAAAATTGGGGCTTTTCTTGAGGAATATGCCGAAAACAGGGATAATAACGCACCACTCACGATGCTTTTAACACAATAATTACATGCAAGTAATTATTGTGAACATGTTTTTTGGCGTTGATTTTTGTAAAAAAATAATTTTGTCTTCCTTCGCATGACGAACAGCCTTACAAAAAATATCCTGAAGAAAAGGAAAGGCTTTGTATTTGCTTATACGTAAAAAACTTAAAAAAATTCCATAAATTTTTTAAACCGCTTGATTATTCTTGTTGTTAGGATACTATCAGTTGTACAAAAACCATTTTGTTGATGAATTTTCTTTTACGTGCGTAAATGAACGGATTGCAAGTGACATGATTGAACTTTTTGACGCACATGCTCATCTCGATGAGGAGTATTTCCAATCGGCACCGGTTCACTTGGTCAAAGAATCCGAGCTGGGACGCTTTCCTTCGGAAGTCGATATTCCAAAAGACTTTAATAATCGATTGGATATTCAAATGCGAGGTATTCTTCATGTCGGCACCTCCTTAAAATCGAGTTTGGCCGCTGTTCAATCTGCAGAGAACTCCCCAATATTATACGCGGCTGTCGGTATTCATCCGAATGCCGTTGGTTCGGCACTTAAAAACGATTGGGTCAGTATTTCGCAACTCTCTGAAAACAAGAATGTTGTGGCAATCGGTGAAACCGGACTCGATAAATACTGGGATACGGTTCCGTTTGAATCCCAGTTGGACGCTTTCGAATGGCATTTGCATCTGGCGGAAGAACGTCATTTGCCGGTCATCATCCACAGCCGCGAGTGTGACGAAGAAATGTTGGCCGTTCTGACAAATTTTTCAAAAACGTCTCAAATATCGGGAGTGATTCACTCATTCAGCAGCACTCCGTCGGTCGCGGAACAATATCTCAGACTCGGACTTTACATAAGTTTTTCCGGTTCAATAACTTATACAAACAGAAAATTTGCCGCCCTTCGCGAAGCTGCTCAAATGATCCCGGACGACCGTTTGTTGATTGAAACGGATGCCCCTTTTTTAACTCCGCACCCCTATCGGGGAAAAATTTCCCAAAACGTTCCGTTGATGGTTGTTTATGTTGCTCAGGCGTTAGCCGACTTGAGAAAAACGTCTCTGGAAGAAATTGGGGCAATCACCACGAAAAATGCCGAAAAATTATTTCGAAAATCGTGATTTTTCCGGGTGGGCGGCTGTCCCTCCCGACTCATGATGATAAAATTAATAAAGGTTGTTTCCAAATATTGGCATTCTACAGGAAATTGGCTTTTTTTGTTAGAAAGAAAAGGTGGGGTTGAGTGGTCAAGCTAACGTTAAGGGATAAAGAACAGATCATGGATGCAGTTCGCCGTTTCCGTAAATTGGTGGAACGAAGCGGCATCAAAAAAGAAATGCGTCGTCGCGAACATTACGAAAAACCGAGTGAAACAGCCCGTCGTGCCAGGTTGCGTGCCGAACGCCGTAACAAACCCCGGGTCAATCCCCGGCCGATGCGCACGATGTGACAGATCAAAGACAAAAATACTTCTTTTCCCGATGGAGTTTGACGGCTCCTTTGACGTGGTGATTGTATTGACCAATCAATCACCTGCAATCGCGGAAGTTTTCGGACGGTGTCTTACCGGAACAATGCCTCAGGCAATGTTATACCGAAGCCGGTTGAGAATACCCGACAATGTGACACGGGAGTCCGTTTTCCCAAAAGGTAAACGGACGCGCTCACCGGTAATTTCAATGGATGATAGTATAAGGGCTGTTTGGCCCTTTTTTTATGCGCCCGTGCGGGAGACAAGTTCTTTCAAGAAAAAACGAAAGCCCGCTGAAATCGGCAGGCTTTCGATGTCTGTACTTAATGGCATGATGAAGCGAAAGGCCGCTCCGATCTTGCACCTTGGTTGTCAGCGGAGACGATCATGCAATTGAAACGTGATTCAAGGTCTGAAAATTGTTCAGCCGCCTCAGGTTCCGGATTGATTTCGACTCCCGCAAAAACAACTACGGCATGCTGCAAGGGGTCTTCTTGCAACAAGCGCGCTTGGTCGCTTTTTTAGCGGCCTTTTTCACCGTCTTTTTTGCGGCTTTTTTGACTGCTTTTTTAGCGGCCTTTTTCACCGTCTTGACAGCTTTTTTGACTGCTTTTTTCGTCGCTTTTTTAACGGCCTTTTTTGCAACTTTCTTCGCCATGTAAACCTTCTCCTATACTGCTTTTCGCTGTAGGAATAAGACTGGGCAGGGAGAAAAATCCATAAACAACCGTCTGGAAAAATATCCACCGATTGCTGATGCAATGTTTCAACACTCCCTGACTCCATCCTTCCGTTGATAGAGGGAACTGCTTCACGCTGAAGCAGTCATCCAAGTCCCTTAACAGGATTGCCGTCTCAATGTCAGATGCCACAATGTGGAAAGTCATACTATCACCAATTGAAATTTCCAGTGGGTGCGTCCGTTTACCCGTTGGGAAAACGGATTCCCGTGTCATATTGTCGGATATTCTCAATCGGTTTCGGTATAAAAGGTTGTCTTTCCGTGAGGAGCATCTCATTGCGCCGGCGATAAAACCGAGCGGTGCCTGTCTCATCTCAGATGACGTCGCTTCGCTTCAAGTTTTGCCATGAGTTGCCAAAGTGATTTTGAATGACATCAATATCATCTCACCAACTTCATACAACAACTTACACTATTTTATTGATTGCTCAAGAGATTTATTAAAAATTTCTCAAAATTTTTCAAAATATTTTTTCAATCTCTTCGACAAACGCGATCAAAGCAACTCTCTTGATCCGATCGGCAGGTTCAAAAAGTCAATCAAGCTCTGAAGCGGCTCATGGATTCGACATATCGAAAGGCCCCCAAAAAGTTCCCCGAACACTTTGCTCCATGCCCGGATGATGCCTTCATGTCAACCGCAGATATCATCGCAAAACATCGTGATTTCCAGATTCAAATGACATTCTCTCTTTTCCGCTTGATGGCTTTCGTCCCAACGATGTTGCACGAAAGCATCATTCTCTCTTGGCGTTTACTATCGTCAGAAAATCATGGAAACTTTATTTCTCTCACGGTTTTTTATTAAAGAAGGCTCAAAGGGAGCATCGCTGCGATCGGGAAAAAATTTTTTTTGTCTCCGGGATGTTTTTTGAGCAACCACTTCGCTTTTGAGAAAAAGTTTCATCGGTTTCACAAAAAATGAAGGCTTTCAGGAAGCCCGCAAAGACAAGTTGTTTAAGAACAGCAGCCCCAAGCGTCAGTACGGGGATTTTTATACTGAAACCACTTTATACCGAAGCCGGTTGAGAATGCCCGACGATGTGACTCGGGCGTCCGTTTTCCCAAAGGGTAAACGGACGCACTCATCGGAAATTTCAATTGGTTATAGTATAAAATTCCCGAAGCTGGATACGGCAAGTCCTGCAACGCAGGATATTTCATTGAGGCTGAAGGCTGCCGCCCATACCGGCTGCGGTATGACCCGTCGCTTACGCTCCGGGCTGCTGTTAAAAACGCCCTTTGTTGTTTCTGCGCAAGCTCTCAGGAATCAATAGCGGCGCATTTGAAGCATTTGAATGCTTTGATAGGCCAATAAACCGAAGAGAAGAGGCAAAAAGAAGCTTCTGAACAACAAAAAACCGAGCATGGCCGCAATGATTCCGGTCACCGCCGAAATATAAAGCGAGACCCGAACACCGCGTCTCGGACCGATCCACTGGCAAATTTCCCGGCAGATTTGTCCGCCGTCCAGGGGATAAACCGGCAACAGATTGATTACTCCCCAAAAAATACCGATGATGTAAAGAAAGCCCAGCAGGAAATAAAGATACTTTCCAAGCGTTTCCTCCCCGAAATGGCCTGCCAAAAAATAGCAAAGGAAACTCAGCAAAAATCCGGCCATCGGCCCGGCGAACGAAATCAAAATGCGTCCGGCATATCGCGGCGTCCGGTAGTAATATGGCGGTTGATGGAACGTCAGACCGCCGAAACCGTGCAACACCACCCAGGGGGACGCCCCGAAAATGTAACGGATGACGAGCGCATGCCCCAACTCATGCACGAGAATCGCCAAAAAAAAGGCAAACACGCCGATGGCGATCAACTTGCCGTCCCGAAAATCTGAGCAAAAGATCAGGGCGACAAGCCAGAAAAACGGCCCGACCGAGATCGGAATCCGAAAAAGGGTGAAACGAATGTCAAAAGGGGTCTGCTGCGGCATTCCAAACATATCAAGTGCTTCTATTGGTTGGTTTCAAAAGGGCAAAATTCACAATGTTTCACAATTATATGTCCTGTTGCAGGAAAAACCAGACCGTTTTTCGTTCTTCACCAAAGACAAATTAACATCATATCCGAAAAAAACGTCAAATTGACCTTGCTTCTTGTGTTAAATTTACGTAACTTTACATATACTCAAGCCGGTTGAAAATTCCGGAAGCTGGACACAGCAAGCCCTGCAACGCAGGGCGTCTGCGCAAGGCCGAAGGCTGCCGCCCATACCGGCTGCGGTATAACTTGCTGTCAAATGAAAACGAGTCGGAGAGATTGTCATGAATATGGAAAAATATCTGGACGAACAGGAGCGGTTGTTTCGGGAACGAAACCGGCGGCAACTGACGGACGCCCCAAGTTATGTGTTGGCCTACGACGACAAGGAATTTCTCAACAGCCCGGAGACGAGACAATACCGCATTCAACTGGAAGTTGCCAAGCCGGAAATGATTTTCAAGGCGGAAAACGTCCGTTCGACGGTCATTGTGTTCGGCAGTGCGCGGCTGGTCCCGACATATGTGGCCGAACGGATGGTGGCCGAGGCCGCCCGACAACTCAAAAGCGACCCGAACAATCCTGTTTTTCAGGCCGCGATGAAGACGGCGGAAACGAAAAAAAAGTTTTCCGTTTATTACGACCACGCCAGGGAATTTGCGCAAATCGTTTCGCGTTTCAACCAGAAGGTGACCCCAAATAGCGGTTATTCCGGTCATGATTTCATGATTTGCACCGGCGGCGGTCCGGGAATCATGGAAGCGGCCAATCGCGGGGCACACGACATCGGCGTCCGTTCGATCGGCCTCAACATCAAATTGCCGTTCGAACAGCATCCCAATCCGTTCATTTCGAGCGAGTTTTGCTTTCAATTTCACTATTTCGGCATCCGCAAGCTGCATTTTCTCCTGCGTGCCAAAGCGTTGGTCGTCTTTCCCGGCGGGTTCGGAACGCTCGACGAACTGTTCGAAGGGCTTACGCTCCGCCAGACGCATCGCATGCAACAGCTCCCGATCGTGCTTTTCGGCGAGGAGTTCTGGCACAAGGTCATCGATTTCGAGTACCTGGTCGAATGCGGAATGATCGACGAGGGGGATGTCAATCTCTTTACGTTCGTCGAAACGCCGCAACAGGCCTGGGACGCCATCGTCCATCATCACACCAAACGAAGCGACCCTGCCATCACCGGAATCCCTTATGAAACATGAGCAAGGGGGCGGGCTGGGAGCAGTTGTCAGGGGGTGGGAATTTTCGTTTTAGCGGTTGATCGCAGGTCGACGTTCAAAACGGTAAGAAACAGCAACGTTGTTCGCGGCTGACATGCAAATTTTTCACTTTTGACTTTCCTCGACGGTCACGCTCAGCTTGTGCAGCGTGATGCCGGCGTCGTAAGTGCCGGGCACTTCCCAGCCGATGTTCGTGCCGTCGAGTACGATGTCGTTCAACGTCGTATTGACGATAAAGCCGCGCTCGTGGGCCGTGTCGATGGCCTGCCGGATGTCGGGCAAAATATCGCGCCGGATCGTCTGCCGCTTGCCGATTTTGACCGGCTCGTCGAAATACCGTTTGCTGCCCAGGTTATAAATGAAACTGCCGCTGGGCACGGCGAAATCCTGAGCCGCGTAATCAGGCACGAAATCGTAACGGCTGTCGAACATGCTCACGCCGAACCAGAGAAAATCGCGAAAGCCTTTCGACTGTTCATTCGTGTTTTTCAGGTAAAAAAACCACGAAACTTGTGCCGTGTGCAAGGCCGGGTTCTGCGGACCATGAGCCGTGTTTTCGGTCAGTTCAAATTCCACTTCGACCCAAATCGCGGCGGCATCGGCCACATTGACCGGCTTGCGAAAGGGGGATTGCTCCAACAGCAAATGCACCCAGGGTTGCAAAGGTGATGTGCGCGGTTTGTCGTATTCTTTCGACGCATGGACTGTCAGGTTGATTGCGCCGGTCTTGCGGTCAAGCGTCACCGACTTGTCATCGTCGGTCATTTTGACAGTCTTGTCGTCGACCTGGACGCGGTCGAGCAAACCCCTGGAATGCCATTGGGCGATTTGCCAGGCCGGCGTCACGTCGTTTTGCCCGAACGTTTCGATGCGTTTCGGGGCCTCGTGTGTCGCGCCGGTCAGCACAAAACCGTCGGCGAATTTGACGTCGGCCAGCACTTCCCGCGATTTTTCCGGCGTTTTGCCGACAAAACTGCCCGCATTGCCGATCACATCGTCCGCCGGAACAAACGCATGTTGCAGTGCTATCACGCAACCGATCACATAAATGAAAAAACAATGTCGCATGGATTGTTCCTTTCTGTCACATACCAAACATTTCGAGCAACCTTGCGAACCGGCTTTTCTTTTTCGGCTCTTCTTCCGGCTCGTCTTTTTCGGGAATGTCCGGGCTGCAACCCTCATGGCTCGATCATAACCGGCTTTTCACGGCAATTTCACCTCTATACCCTCATCGGAAAATTCATGTCAATTCTGAATACGCACTTGGTGGAACGGATACCTTATTGTGCTGGAAATAAAAATGAAACATGTTCGGTTCATCGCCGGTCTCGCCGAAATTAATAAAGCCCCCTATTTTACGGGGTTTTCGCATTTCGGCGCAACCGGCAGACATGGTGGCGTCTTGCACTTTTTCTCGCCACCACAATAAAATTCCCTTTGTGGTGAGAAACAAAACCAGTGAACGGATACAACCAAATTGAGTTGAAGCCCAAAATACAGAATTAATATTTGAAAGTGAATACATCCGACGCGTTTGATATGGCAGTGGCACTGACGGCGCGAACACGGAACGCGTAGGTATCTCCCTTTTTCAACGTAATATTGCTGAGATAACCGGAGGTCGTGTTAGGGTCGTAATTATACCGATATTTGCTGCTGTCCGTGTATTGTCCTCCGACTCTTGTCCAGCTTCCGCCGTTGATTTGCACTTCCACCAGGAAACCGATTTCGGTTTTGCTGTTGTCCTTCCACGAATAATGCAATTGCTTTGTGGAAGCGTTATAGGAAACGGACAGCATTTGCGGAGATGGCGGTCCCATTGTCTGCGTGACGGTATTTGACCAGCCGGAACGACTGCCGTCACTCCGATAAGCACGGATTTGGATGTCATAAGTCGCATCGGGCGTCAGCCCGGTCAACAGATAGCTTGTCCCGGTTGCAGGAACCGTCACTTGGGTCAATCGACCGGTGCTTCGATCCGTATAACCCAGGATGTAATACTCGACCGTTGAGGAGGTATTGGTCCACGACAGGTTCATCTGCGTTCCTCTGGGGCTGCTGATCGAAAGATTGGTCGGTTGGTTGGGGCCGGTGAAAACAACCAGTGCAGCGGAAGCAGGGGAAAGCTGACCGGCGGCATTTTCTGCGACCACCGCAAAGCTGTATGTTGTTTCCGGTTTCAAACCGACGATTTCGACTTTGTTTTCCCTGAGAAACGTGACGTTTTGCTTGACGCCGTTCACGTAAACATGATACCTTGCCGCACCGGGCACCACATCCCACGCCATATCCACTTTCGTGTGATAAACGTCATCGGCGCGAAGATTGGTCGGGGCGGAAATCTCGTCATCAAGAGAAGCAAATCGCACATCTCCTGACTCAATATCACCCAATGGTGTTTCAGCTTGAATAAAGAAGTAATCGGTTCCTGCCGGAGCACTAACTCGAATTGATGTACTCGTTGTTCTGTTAACGTAAGTAAACCAATTTTTACCACTTTTGGAATCACCGGCGTAAATAAAATACTCTGTAACACCGGTAATTTTATTCCACGACAGGTCGTAAACGCCCGGAGAGACTTTTTTGACTTGCAGTTTGGGTGTCGGTAAAGCAGTGGTTCTAACCGTCACCACCTTTGAAATAGCGGAATCATACTTTGAAGCATTGACGGCAATCACCCTGAAAGAGTATTTCTTTGTATGATCAAGCTTGCTATACGTATAGCTCGTATTTTTCGTCGTAGCGATGGTTTCCCAATCTTTACCGGGAGCCTGCATTTGGATTTTATACTGAACAGCACCTTTGGAAGCCGTCCAGGAAATACTTGCACTGTAATATGTAGTATTTGCCTTAACATCGGTTGGTACGGGGTCCGTCGAAGCCGTTCTTAATTTGAGAACATTTGACCACTCTGACTGGAGATTGGTGCTTACGGCCCGTACTCGAAAATAATACACCGTACTTGACTTCAAATTGGAAACTCGAACCGTTTCCTTATTTGCCGGAAGAGTTGTACCGTATGTTATCCATGAACCTTCTTTGCCTGTTCGACTATACTGGATTTCAAAGCCGGTTTCGCGGCTTGACATATCGGTCCATTTCAAATCCACCCTGCTGGTGCCAATGGTTTGGCTTTTTAAATTGCTTGGGGCATTCAAATGATATAATTCAAGCAATTGCATGGTTCCAAGAGCATTGAGTTGTCCACCGGTCTCAACCTTGCCTGTGAGGTTTGGGTTTGGCGTGGCGGATCGCAATATGGCATCTTTAACTTCCATCATGGATAAATTGGGACTGAGTGAATATGCCAGGGCAACAACGCCTGTCACATGTGGCGTGGCCATGCTTGTACCATTCCAAGCATCAAGTTGATTATTAGGTATAGTACTGGAAATATCAACTCCTGGTGCAGCCAAGTCAACTGTTTGAGCACCATAATTACTAAAATACGCTAATTCATTATTCCGATCAATCGCAGCAACAGATATGATGTTGTCTAAATTGTAGTTTGCAGAATAGATGGGGATAAGATCATTATTCTGCGAATCGTTACCAGCGGCTGCAATAACAAGAATTCCTAATTCTCCCGAAGATTTAATCGCGTTGTATTCAAAAGAGTTAAAGTCCGGACCGCCCAAACTGACATTTATGGCTTTAATATTAATACCGCTTCTTTTTTTGTCGTTAATATAGTTGATGCCACTAATTATTGATGAAAATGAACCAAATCCATCATCGTCTAAAACTTTCACTGGCAACAATTTCACGTTTGGAGCCACACCAACAATATCATATCTATTATCGGCAATAGCACCAATTGTCCCCGCTACATGGGTTCCATGTCCATCTACATCCATTGGATCAGGATCATTGTAGCTAAAATCATAACCAACAACATTGCCATGTGAATCTCGCAGGATATTTGCGGCCAAATCAGGATGGTTGTAGTCAATTCCTGTGTCCAGCACGGCAATGACAATTTCACTCGAACCTTTGTTGCCGAGACAATCCCAAGCACCGGCAACGTTAATATTGTCCAACCCCCAAAGCAAATAGGCATAAGGATCATTGACCGAATCCTGGACAGAAGCCAGGGGAGCGGCAATGATCACATCCGGTTCAAAATCATCAAGGCCGACGATCGTCGAAAGGATTAAATCCTGGTCTTCCAGGGTTTCGCCGGGAACATGAACCAGCAATTGTCCGGCGGCTCCAAGTCCGCTGACTTGCGTGATGCCGTAACTGGAAAGAAAAGCTGCGGCATCAACCACGTTGGGATAGGCGGCAATGGCTTCGTCGGTCAGCGATAACATCCACATGCCGGGAATGAAATCGCCATCTTCCAAATCTTCGTAACTGGAAACGCTATAACCCAATTCATATGGATCAGCCTGGCCAACCCAACCCTCGGAGGAGAGCAAAGGAAGCGGTTCATCTTCCAGTTCCTCAAACAGGAGTTTTTCGGGCAAGTCCGTCGTTGCACTCAAGACACTTGACCGCTCACTGATTTCCCGACCGGCGGAATCGGTCACGACAACCTGAAAATAGTAAGTCGTGTTTTCTTTCAAGCCTTCCACGCTCACGATTTGTGTCGTCAAGTCATTGGTTGAAACGGAAGCGATTTTGCGGGTGCATTTGGAATCTTCGTAGGCGAAAATCGTGAATTGTTTTGCCCCGGCGGCAATCGCTTCCGGATTCAAATATTCGTCCATCTCAAAATCAATTTGCGCCGTTCCCATGATTTCCATATCCAAAATGATTGGCGCAACGGTTTTCGCGATCATGGTTGCTTTTTTCGTTTCGCTCAGCGGCGACACGCCATATGTGTTGACCGCCGAGACCCGGAATGCATACGTCCCGCCGGGCGTGTAGCCGCCCTGCGTCCAACTCGTGCCGGCAACGTTCGCCAGCAATTT
>Ga0209629_10001990_pt1 | contig 13522 bp, 11 predicted proteins | sample TergutCu122P5_FD_187286 | JGI IMG/M metagenome (GOLD analysis project Ga0209629, IMG submission 187286) | Cubitermes ugandensis P5 segment gut microbial communities from Kakamega Forest, Kenya - Cu122 P5 (SPAdes) (version 2) | ecosystem: Host-associated > Arthropoda: Insects > Digestive system... | reverse complement strand
GATCTGTGCACAAGTACATACACAATGTCACAAAAGTTATGTGCGCGTTATACGTTAGGTGTGCGTTATCTGTACTTCAAAAGGAATGTAGAAAAGTTTGGGGTGCGCGTTATATGTTAGGTGTGCGTTATCGGTCGGAAAATACGGTAATTTATAAAATTATGTTTCTAAGTCAAAATTTTCTAATTGCTGAATTTGTAACCTTGATGCTTATTCTGTAATTAAAACTTTTGATTTTCTCTGTGCTTTATTGGTATTCCTAAATTAATGCACTGGAGACATGGTAACTTGACTTTCAGTTAATGCATTGTAATGAGACAGGTCTTGGTGGTCCCACTTGACAGAGGAGATAAAGTGGCATAATGAGGAGTTCTAAATATGCACAGTCATTAACAAATATTAGTGGTGAGGTGAAGAACAGGCACTGCCACATTTGCCTTATTGGCATAGTGGTTAATTAAGCACAGGGATAACTTTACCTTGACTTAGCCCAATGTACTATAGAGTGTTTGATCTCCAGAAGATATCAGTAAATGCCTGCCTGCTTGCCCTTGCAGCTGCTTTTGTATGGCAGCACATACCAGTTGATACAGTGTTATCTTATGTTTAGGTATCTTTTGTGATGTATATCGATAAATAAAATGCATTGTTTGGCCTAAAATTAGGGATCGCATACTTTCTGGTTTTAGGGACTATCAAGAATAGTCTCCCAATGTCCTGAAAAATTAAGTGCGGGATGCCTGATGTCCTAGTTTTTCCAAAGTCAGAGAAATATAACATTTCTGACAATGCGTACAAACATTTTGACTCTCCCACAGTGGGAGAAAACATCTATTATAGTAGGATAGCTATAAATCAGCCAGTAAAGGAAAGAATACAAGAGGGACGGAAGACGTACATTAATGATTACAGCATGTGGACTGAGATTGTCAGGGATAAGGAGTGATATAAAGAGCAATCAGTGAGCCGAGTGTGTTGAGTTTGATTATTATTATTATTATTTAATTTACTTTGTGTGTCATAGTTTATCTTAGTTGTCACATTGTAATAATATTGATAAATTACTCTGAATTTTTATTGCATGATGGGTTAAGTTTTGTCTTCTAACGTCCCACCCCAGAGCCTAAGTAATGTAGTTAGAATAGAGACTAGCTACACGCTTGATGGTCCGGGGTTTGAATCCATTTTCTCTTTTTCAAAATGTCCAGAGAAGCTCTGGGGCCCACACAGCCTCCCGTTCAATGGGTACTGGGGTTCTTTATCAGGGGTAAAGTAGCCAGGGTGTGAAAGTTAATCACTGAACTCCATCTAGTGCCAAGGTTAAGAATGACTGGAGCTATACCTCTGCTCCCGCATATGCATTCATGTGGATAGAGTAAACTTTACCTTTTATTTTGTCCCCCCCACCAAGTAACTGTTATAAAGTGTCCCAGTATTTGGTTTTTTAAGAATGGGATTCCTATCTAGTAAGGACACAAAAGAGCATTGAGTTGCCATTGGTTGAAGACAAAATGCACACACTATTATCATTCAGAATGTCTTGGAAATGTGATAGGGATATTTGGACAGAGCAGCTAACTGAATCTCGGAGATGTGCTTGGTTAACAGTAGGCTGAGTCAAAAAGAATGAAGTGTGTTGCACATATAGGGAAAACAAGTAGTGAATACAAAAATTTTAGTCACAACACCTGGGCATAAGTAGAAATATGTTGTTAAACTGGATTGTGTAGAAGTGGATTCCACAGGTTTACATTGAATTAAACCAAAGTGGAAAGGTCTAGTGGCAAATTTTTGTGAATGTGAGGTGGGTTGTGTAACAGTAGTGAGTTTTTAATAACCATGAAATGTCTTGTGATGTTATATTCTTGTAATGTTACAATTTTGAGTCGTGTTTGTCCTTCTAATCACGACTTGGGGCCACATTTATAAAGAATGCACTAACACGAATGTGTAATATTACTTTCATTTGTCTTTTGTCAATTTGTGACATTTATTATTTTCCTGCAACTGAATTTATTGTTATTTCACTTATCATTCAAGTTAAGGAAGTTCTGCTGTATGTGTGATACATCTCATATATTGGAGGCAGTATGAGCACAACAATTTAATGCTTTGGTCCAGGTGCCCGTTCTGTCCTAAGAAGTTCAAGACATTGATCCAGCTTTTGGGTCACAAGAAGAGCCATACGAAGCCCTACCCATGTATGGTATGCAACCGGCCATTTTCGTCCCTCTATGCAGTTCGGAAGCACATGACATCTCACGAGGAGGGAATCAGTCGCAAGGCCCGCCTGAAGTACCAGTGTGATATGTGTGGGGCATCCTATGCCCGCAGCTTTGCTCTCAAGGACCATCTTAAGATCCATGCTCATAACATTCCTCCAGCACCAGTCAGCAAAACTTGCTCTGATGAATCGTCTAATGACATATCATGAGCTGGTATCCATTTTACTTAATGACTGAAGTAACTTGAGTTGGAAGTACAGTCACAGTCACATATAATGTCATGGAAGGGACTGAATAATTTGTGTTGTTATAAACAAGTTTCATTCTAACTGAGAAGTATGACATTAATATGGAATTGGTAATTGGTACCACAGAATATTTAATCCTGTAGATGATGTGTCATATAAACCGAAGTTGTGACCAAGTTTGACTGTGTATAATACTGCAACAAAGACAGTGAAGTATTGTGTTGGTTACGACAAGTGCCACATTATGTACAGTCACTAATATGTACCTGTGAGCAAAGGCAAAGTATGTGGACTGTAACTGAATAGTTTACGATGCAGTGGTTGTTATATGTAAATGAATGTGATGTGTGAGCTGCAGGTTGGTGCAGGGCAGACCCTCTCAACTTGTAGCCTGTGGGCAGCATGTTGCCTATGACAAAGCCTGTGGGGACATTTGAAATGAGAAAATGTCTTTTAACCCTTTCCTTGGTGAAGTTGAGATAGAAACCCGAAGCAGTTTTGAACACTCATGAGCTATTTATTTATGGGCACATACACAACATTACCATTTAATTTTGTAAAAATGTACTAATAAATTTTTCAAATTATCAGTAATTTATTATTTTACAAGATGTATGACAAATACACAGGTAAAACTATACAGGTATGTGTACTTACTCATTTTTCATTTAGTGTATTTAATTTTATGTTGCCTGCATGCAGACCAAATTTTTCTGAAGTTGTCTTTGCTACGTATAAGGTTGAGCAGACCTGGTGTAGGGACAATACTGTAATTTTTTTGTTTAGGGGAGATCTATTCTCATCTGGGTTGGATTACTTGCATTGCTGGCAGACATTTTTTTCTGAATATTTCATGATCTCTAGAAGTAAGTTGAAGACTTCCTTGTTTTGAATGCCTTGCCATGCAACATTCATGAATAATTTACCATCTCATTCAGTCAGGACAATACTATTCAGTCTGCAGCTGACATATTATTTTATGTAACTTAAAATCTCAAGCTGAATGTTCTTGAATTTGGTTAAACAATGGCCTGAAGTGAAACTTGATGGACCTGAGGCAGCATGTTTTGCAAGGCCTCTCATTAATTGACCTGTTTGAAGCATAGACACTTGTTTTCTGATACTTATAGTTGAGAAGTGATATTCTGCTTGCAGAGTTTTGATTTTATTCATGTTTAGCTTTGTCAGTAGGGTCACAGGAGCATGAATTATTTTTTTCTCGCGTAGTCTAGGGTTGGTTGAAAGAGGGTTAAGCCTGGGGTATTGCTTTTGGACAAGCGTGATTGGTGCTGAGACTTGAGAGGCTGGAAACTTCAGTCGAAGGAGCATTTATATGTTCATGAAAGTGGACTACCAGGAGTGTGAACATTGTGTAAGTTACATTTGAGTGCTTTGAATATTACGTGGCTGTTAGGGCATCCTTATCATGCCGCTGTGTGTGGTTATTTAGCAAGAAATAAAACAGAGAGCCATAATATGTGAATAACCAACATAATGCATTTCAATGTTTATGGTGTATTTTATTCACTAAATTCTTACCGACATGTTTTGGCCACTATTGCAGCCATCTTCAGGGTGATATTATGACAGGAATACAGTGGTATAAATGTGGCTAGTTGTGTGTCTTGTAATAATATCACCCTCAAAATGGCCGCAATAGTGGCTGAAATATGTCAGAGAGAACATTGTGAATAAAATACCTCGTACACATTTAAGTGCTTTGTGTTGGTTTTTATATACTCGTATTATGGATCTGATTAATGCACAGAAGATGGAACATATTAAAAGAGTGAACCATCCTTAATAACCTGCTTGTTGTATTTATAGCAAGAGGAAGGAGACATGGGAGTCTCATTACTGAAAATGCTTGTTATGTTCATACTACTAGCTGTCCCTTTCTATGTCATGAAGGCATTTAGGTTGAGTGGATGTTTCGTTCCACCCACTGTTAACCTTGGTGCTAAGATGGAAGTGAGTGGTAAGCGTCATGCCCTAGCTGCTTTACTTCTGGGAAAGAACACCAGTGCCCATTGAATAAGAGGCTGGATGGGCTCCAGAGCCAGTCTTGTTGTTTTGCAGAAGAGATAACTCCCTTTGCCTCTCTGGTTTTCAAACCATAGACTGTGGCCAAGTTGCTGTTCTGAGTGTGCTTTCCCAGCTGCACATTCTTGCTATCAGCAGTAGTGTGGGACATGCTCATAGGATAACAACCCTTAAAATTCAAGTGTATGAACAATTAGGGAACTGTGTACACACACATAAGAGAAAGGTGATCCATGCAGGTGGATGTACCATATACTTAAAACTTAAATTTTTTATAGTAATTTTTCCCTTAGTACATGACAGCTCAATCAGTAAAGTAACAGGCTAAATCACTGGGTTCAGTACTCAGCAGCTGCATTTGGAATATTTCATGAAGTCCAGAATGGGTCTGGGCTCCTTGTAGTGTCTTATCCAGTGGGTACTGAGGGCTGATTTCTCTAGGGGATGAAAGGGAATAGGTGGAGCTTTGCCTTCCCTTCTTGTATATGTGTGTGTACCATCATGGGATGTTGCTTATCTTTTTCAAATGAGGAATTAAAAAATAAGGAACAAATTTTTGTGATAGATACTGGTATATTATGACTGACTGTACTCAGGAAAATTACAGACCTTATTCTTATTGCAGGATACATTTGTCTGAATCCCTTTCATGGATGTACTGGAACGTATTTGTATCATGTTGTTTGCTTTTTTGTGAACTGTGTGTTTAAAATGTGACTGGTTTGTATGTTAAAACAGATTTTGAAGTACAAATGAAAATTTTTTCTATACAGATATTAATCTTAAATGTGATAGTTATATTACCTGATACTTTTGTTAAAATTACCAAAATGCAGTGTGTTGGAAAACAAAAAAGAAGTTTGTATATTTTTTTGAAACTAAACATGACCTAACCTGACCTAGTCCACTCTGATCTGTGGTATCTTACAATTGCATGAGCCTGTGACTGTGAATAAGTACAAGGAATGAAAGTGCAGATATGCACTGTAAAACGTATTTGAAATCTTAGTAGCATTGCTTCTCATATTATCTTATTTTGGTCGTATGAAAATGTAAATTACACATCACATTTCTGTGTGGAATGTTCTTAGGAACATCTATATTCTTGAAATTATAGGGCTGAATTAAGTGCAGTAGGAATATAAATTTATGTCTTTGTTTGTATGCTTAAGCGAAATTAATTACATGGTTTTTCAGCATCTTTAATTTGCCTGTTGTTTGGTGTGGGTATGAAGTCAGGAACATCACCATCACAAAAAGATATAGACTGAGTATGTTGTAGAACAGAGTGCAATAAGAATATCTGGAACTAGGGCAGAGGATGGAGAAAACAGTGTTAAGTTCATAATTTGCCTTTTTGTTTGTGTTAATTGAATAAATACTATAACAAATAGAACTTTACTTGGCATCTCCTGGAACTGCCATATTTCCTGGCCCATAAGACGCACCGTGATTTTTTTGTTAGAAATTTTAGAAAAAGTAATGATGAATGTATTTTAATTTTAGTAATTTATTGGAAGAAAACAGGATTTTTACATACCAAAACTAGCAACCATAATATAATTTATTCATCATAGAAACCCAGAAAATTGTCATCACTGCCACTAAAATCATCTTCATGGTTGTTTTCACTATCTCACAATAAAGATGTTGTATAATAGATGTACGGGTATTTATAAGTTTGGAAATAATACTTACCCTTGGCCCATAAGATGCAGGTCAAATTTAGGTCACATTTTTCGGGAAAAAAAAGTGCGTCTTATAGGCCGGGAAATACGGTATATGTTGTACCAATATAATAATAGAATATCTGCCCTTACTGCTTGTTCATAAGCCTTATTAAGCTGAATTTATCCCATTATATTCCTCTGTATTGATCTGAGTGGCCCTGTCCTCCCCACTTCCCAGATTAATTTGTGTAGTATGCAGCAGTACAAAGCTACATGTGAGTTCAAATGGGCTGCTTTCAAAAGATGTCATGAGACATGTCTTTATATGTATTTTCCCCATTCTTAATTTCCAGTAGTATAAATTTCCAGTCAGTCTGCAGGACTACAGGTTCTCGCACCAGAGTTGATGAAGATTCAAATCTTTTGGGATGTCACACCATATTGACTGATGTTTTGAAGGAGCATAGTGCTATCATATTCAGACTCATATATATATATATATATATATATATATATAAAATTTATTCTCATTCTTTGTATCCTTACAGGATTACAAAATGCATATGGATATGGAAATAGTCAATACTGTACGTAAACGTGACAAAATTATTTGCTTAAAAAGTCAAGAAGTAAAGTCAGTATAACAAGTGCGCAATTTTCATTACTAAACCTACTGTGATGTTTGAGGATTTAACATAATATAAATTATTTTAATATAACAAATAATGAAATAAAAACAGTAATTAAAAAGATACAGTACTTATTGGACAAAAAATAATTTACTACACCTCTGCATAACAAGTAATGATTGGTTCATTCATGCAGTTACGTTATATAGAAAATGATCTAAATACAGATACAAAAAATAAATATGTAGTTAAAAAATGAAATAAACATAAATGTATATCTATTTTATGTGCCAAACTTTCAAATACCAATTTAGTATATAAATCAATTTAATTTTTTGAAGTTCAAAATATTCATCTAAAGAATAAAAGTAATTTTCATATAAAAATTTCTGTACCGTCAATCTACATTTCTTGGTATTGTCAGACTCTTTTTTAATATCAGAAGGAAGCATATGAAACACCTTAACACCTAAATAGCACTCTCCCTTCTGGTATTTAGTAAAATTCATGGAAGGTTGGTGAAAATTAGCGTGCTCCCTAGTGTCAATGTGATATATCTCAGAATTGGCCATAAATTGATTCACATTTTTTATCATAAACAAAGGAAGAGAAAGAACGTACTGGGAGAGGAGTGGTAAGATTTCTAAATTAAAGAACAATTTTCTACAAGAGTCACTACTTCCACAACCAATCATTATTCTAATTACCGTATTTTCCGGCCTATAATGCGCGTGTTATCTATACAAAAAGGATCTGAAATCATAAAAAATGAACATGCGTGGTATACGTTAGAAAGATTTCCGACCGATAACGCGCGCGTTATCTGTACAAAAAAGGTATCAGAAAATACGGTATTATGTATTAAACATAACTTTCAATTGAAGCTTGTTTGTTCTATCCATTCCATTACGTTATTAAACATAACACTATTCAAATCCAAGAAATTCTTCGTCGGACTCTACATTGAAAAAATCAATCGCATTTAAGATCTCTTTTGGTATTTCTTCCATTCATTCTTCTTCCATTTCTGAAAATGTATCGTAATGTACATAATCACTGTCACCGGAGACCACTTAATCTCCGCGTGCTTTAATGAAACCATTCCTAACGCAGTTTTCACTTACAGCAGCCCAACTTTCTACAATCCATGCCACTATATCTAAAGGAGAATCGAAAATCACGAGTTAAAAACGATTTTAAAACAAGATGTATGTAACTTCATTAAATACAAAAAATGTACACCTACCTTTCAAGCAATTGGTTACAAGATAATGATGCAACCCACCCAACTTATCTTTCAGGGCCAATGGACACACAAAAGTCAAGGTACAGTTCTCCAGTTGACCACAGATCACTAGATGATCTGTGCACAAGTACATACACAATGTCACAAGAGTTATGTGCGCGTTATACGTTAGGTGTGCGTTATCTGTACTTCAAAAGGAATGTAGAAAAGTTTGGGGTGCGCGTTATACGTTAGGTGTGCGTTATCGGTCGGAAAATACGGTATATAAATTCTCTAAAAACGATAGCTCATTTTATGACAATCAGGTATTTTGAACTATGCAGCTCATAAGATGTACAACTGCTCTTTGAAGCACTCTTCCTTATTGTGCACATTTTAAGAAATGCAGAGAAAGTACAAGGAAGGAGACTATCAGATATAACCTAGCCTGGAGGACCATCCACATGCTAAAGGAGTGGAGGTGCCTTAGCCTTTCACAGCTTACAGGCTCTTGGTCAGTGCCCAATATATCGGCGCCACTTTTGATTTGAGCTGACACTTTTTTTTTGGAACTAATTGTCTTTTACTGTTTAGGTTTTGCAGGGTATGTTCCTTCAATCCCTAGGAAAGAGAGTGGTCCTTATAAATATTCCATTTCCTACTTGGTACTGCTCACTTCCCACATGATGGACATGTACTTTATCAGCCATGCGCTTCACAAGACCCAATTCTACTGAAGAAGGAAAATCACAGGTAAGACAAAACGGGCTATTATATGAACTGTCTTTTCCACACTGGGGTTGTAAACATTAGATTCCTAGGGCAGTGAATACTGCAAGTATCATCATCTGAAATCTGCAGTCATGTAGTTTGGTAGGTAACAAAGTAAATGGCATCACATACCACAAGATCATCATGTTCACGCTGGGCACATTTCACCATTCAAAGATACTAGCATGCATAAAACAATTACATATACAGTATAAACATTTTATTTCAGTTTCTTTGAGATCTACATGAATCTAAGGTCCTGCCACAACAAAAACATCATATACACGGTAATGCAGACTAAAATGTTGATACATTACAACTAAATAAAAATAGTATTATATATATATACAAAGTAAAATAAATATGTAACATTAATTTATAAGATTTGAGGTTCTAATGGCAGTGACTACGAATTTTGCCGTCTTCCGGTTTGTAACATCATGTAGTGTGGCAGAAGTGTGCCACTGTTACAAAGGATTTTGCTGTCTGCCAGTCTACATGGTGCCAAACCCCGGGAGACAGTAATATTTATGTAATATTGTCTAAAAACATAAATCGGAGTACTCAGTTTATGGTCTTCTGGGTTGTGACACTGTGTAGTCTGGTACATGGATACCAAACCTCAAACCATACACCAGAATCTAGACGTTTATTACACTAATAAAAGTGCTTGAAAATATAAAATTCACAATGATCAAAAATAATATCAATTCTAACAACTAAAGTTTTTATTAGAGAGTCCATTCATGTGTAGTGACATACACGGTTGCTAAAATATTGGGGCATGATGCTCTTTATGAGCATCTTATCAATGCATTCATATATATCATAAAAATTACTGCACACACAATTTTTGTTCTGAGCATTCAACCTAATACTGTTAATTTCAAACACACAGGCTGAAATATATTTATGAAAAAACACACAAAATCCACACGACTTAATATTAGAAATGAGCGAGAACTGTGATTCTCAGAGGCACTGTGTCTGTGAAAATACACTCTTCTTGCATTCTAATGTGAACATCTGTAGATAATAAAACAAGTAGTGTGGCTGAATCAATTTGATTGTCTTAAAAGTTTATTTAAAACAAGCAGAAGTTCTTGTTCATCAGCATGTGGTTACTTTTCTTGTTAATATCACACAATACAACAGCTAAAACTTTAAAAAGAATATTCAAATTAAGTAATTAAATTTCATTCACATAATTAAAAAGAAAAACTGAGAATAAAGATTCAAATCACATCCAATACTTGCACATTATGCTAACAGTCTTGGCTACCATACATGTTTTGTACCTGTGGGTGTTTTCTATTAGGTCATGATACAAAACATGCCGAAGACAGGAAATGACAAAACACCTACATTTTTGTACATATTAAAAAGTTTTTGCATAGGCTATATAACATAAAATGGAAAATAAGAAAGTGAATTATGAAATGGGAAAGATGTGGAAGTGGGTGTCCCAGCATTTGCATGAGAAATCACCAAAAAAAGAACCATCATTACAGCCAGGGCTCTGTGCCAAGACTTAAATCTCAGGTCTTCTAAATATGAAACACAGTCCAGCCACTCAGATAAGACACTGTTTCTATCACTATTAGTCAAATTAAGACTTCTCTTCAAGTGCTAATATAAATGTTTAACATGTCTGTACAGAAGACACTGGTATTTGTGCAAAACATCCACTTTACTTCCACGGTTGTAACCAGTGTCTTCCACAGGCCATTTACTGTGCTCCTACTGAGGACCCTGATGTCAACACCCTGATAACTGGATATATTTCCATATAAATGCCAAGTATCCATTTGCTGCATGCAAACTAAACGATTTGTGGTTACTGCTGCGCTTAGCACCAAGCACAGCCCACAACAGCGTAAAAACAACATACCTGAACAACATGACCTTCAATTAAAAAATATATAAATATCATGGCAGCAAGCCACATGCTAAGAATTAGAACACATACTGAATCTACCCCACTGCAGCTCAATATATGTGACCTATATTACAAAAATATAAATTTAATATTATACGTCTTCCATGCAATAAACATATGCAGGTGAATTATTTCCAACTTACTGCCCTAGTTCCTAATAAGGGTTACACCCACATGTTACGGCTGAAACGTGTAGGGGTGATCATTATGCACGAACTGATACAAAAATGTAAATATATCGCTTTAAACTATATTTTAATGAAACAGGTTGGCATCACAATGACACACACTGAAATTCCGGACCTTATATTTGGGGGAACCAGGTTCAAATCTTGGCTGTGCTAATGGCCATTACCAGTAAATTACCTAGTCACCCATCATACATGATCACTTTCCCATTGCATTTGATGCTATATAACCAGTACAGTTGAAATAAAGCTGTAAAGGAGCCTAATAAACTATCAGTAATAATATCTTAACCTGAAGCATGGAAGGAAACTTCATAATCACAAAACCCTGTTGATTTTACTACATTAATTATTATTGCTGGCTGTTTTTTTTGTTGTACAGTATTTGTGACAGTTCCATTTTTACACTCTCTTTCTCACCAGATTTCATTTTCTTAAGTTCTGCTGTTACCAGTTCACCAAAAAGATCATCTTCATCTAAGGATTTTCTTGTTGGTAAATTTTCTACAAGTTTTGCTAATACCGACGCCAGTGACAAACATGACTGTCCCAAATCATCCCCAGCTTTTCGCTTGTGTCTGTCTTCACAGGCTTGGCATTTTGTTGTTTTATCTGATTGAAGCTTTGCTGGCAGTGACATAGTAGAAGTTGTTGAGCTTGCTTCCACTGTTGCTACAGGTGATGACCCAGTTGTTGGGATGGGAGATGATACTGTTGTTGCCACAGTAGTTGCAGCAGTTGTGGATACTGACGAACCCACATTTGGTAACATTTCTGTTGTCGCAGGTGGTACCACTTCTGTTGTGACTTCTGGTAACAATTCAACCTTACATACAACCTCCTCAGGCGAATTGGCCATTTCTGCAGATGTTAATGAGCAAACTGACTGAATTAAAGGTCTTATTGGTCTGAAAGATCTGAAATCAGAGTGACAGTGCAATGTACATATAACTTTAGGCATAAATTTTTGTGAAGACTGACAAAATGTAGTTACCACAACACTCCATATAGACATGAGAAATTGTCAAAGATCCTAACTTTTCTTAAGGCTATGGTCTTATGCAATATGCCATGTAGTCTGGTGGAAAACAGCAGGTTCCTCCAAACTGCCAGTAACCACATTCCAGCCTACACAACCTCACATCCCAGAACACTACTACCTCTGAGACCCTTAAATCTTATACAATGAATCTGGTTGATCATAACGGTCTCACCTAGTAAAATGTACAAACAACATGTAGATGTATCACTTCTCTCCCATTTCTCTTATTGCTACCATCTTTCTCTCTTTACCTACCTTCACTTCCTACTCAGCCCATCTGGGAATAATCATTACATTTGCTACATCTGTTTTTCATGGACACATATGAATTACTTTTTCAGTCTCACAATTTGATTCTGCAATTCCTATTTTAAAAGAAAATAAAGAGAATGTGAACTGTGAAAGTGCATCAAAATGATACATGAAACTTAGCAGTTAAGGGTGTACACTTGATGCAAAATATCCATCTACAACCTATACGTAAATTCATAAAAATCCTCCATACAATTAAAACCGTATGGCAAACTCAGCTACATGAAATATGATGCATGTCATGCCTACCTCCGCTTCCTAATGTGTGTGGTGAGAAAGGACATGTTTGGAAACAAGTGCCAAGGCCTCCTCTTTGGAATCTCACTTGTACATCCATTTCGTCTTTCCTTTTCTTCCAAGCGCTTTTCTTTTGTGAACCTCTCCCTAAGTCGCAGCCATCTATTTTGACATTCAGCAGCTATAAGATAAAGTGATACTCAGTACTAGTAGCAGCAATGAAGAAGGCAAGCTGTGGCTATACCTATGCACAACACTGTGGATAATGGAGGTAAAGCTCCACACATTCATAATTTCCATGCTAAATGTATTACATGGTCAGCTTCAGGCTTTACCCTAAGGAAGAGTCCACAATACCTATTGGATAAAAGGCAAAAATAATCACAGTCTCAATCTACAAACTAGGTCCTTTCTCAGTCTATCATCAGTGTATAAATGAAGAGAGAATACACATTTCAGGTGGAAAAGTATACACTGCCATGACTGTAAACAGAAGTATATACTCCTTTGTTTAATTCAGTGGTAAACATGGATTCACACTTAACTGTTAATCTAAAGAACCATAACATACATGATATTTCAAACAATATTGCAACAAATGAGTACCGTTAATATTTCATGTTGCATTTCAAATTATGAACTACAAAAGCTGTGAAAGGAAATGGAAATGCTGATGACACAAGGAAATGCAAAACCTGTCTTCGAAGAGAAGACATAACAGACATTTTGTTATAGATTAACAGACAACCTGCTGACTGCTCATAGTTCCTTACAGGCAAGCAAATACCTTCCATATTTTTAAAAAGCCAACAAAATGCATTAATTAAATACAAAAAACAATCACAGAACACACTTCATATCAGGTGCCAGCTCCTACATGTTTCAGCACCTGATATGAAGTCTGTTTTGTGAGCTCATTTTTATATTTTATTAGTGCATTTTGTTGGTTTTTTAAAAATATGGAATGTAAGTCAATGCACAGTACGAATAACA
>Ga0209629_10001989_pt1 | contig 13524 bp, 12 predicted proteins | sample TergutCu122P5_FD_187286 | JGI IMG/M metagenome (GOLD analysis project Ga0209629, IMG submission 187286) | Cubitermes ugandensis P5 segment gut microbial communities from Kakamega Forest, Kenya - Cu122 P5 (SPAdes) (version 2) | ecosystem: Host-associated > Arthropoda: Insects > Digestive system... | reverse complement strand
TGGCCGTCGCCCACGGCGGAATCCTCGTCACTTTCGACGCCAGGATCGAAAACTCGCTCCGGGCCACGCACCGCCGCCACGTCCGCGTGATATCCCCAGACCGAGATCGGTGAGATATCATGTCTGTGATATCAGAGTGGCGCCCGACGAGAGGGGAACGATGTCCGAACAACTGCTGGTGCGGGGGCTGCCCGACGGCACCAAGGCGGGGCTGCGCGCCCGGGCGGCCCGCAACGACCGGACCGTCGAGGCCGAGGCGCGGCGCCTCCTGGTGGACGCGCTGGCGTCGGACCCGCCCACCATCGTCGATCTGCTGCGCGATAACGCCGCCGGCGACGTGGACTTCGAGCCCGTGCGCCTCGGCCTGAGGGTGCGGGCGGCCGATTTGTGAGCGAGATCCAGCCCGGCGGTCGGCGACCACCTTCGTCTGAGTGTTCGACCGGTCGACCGGTGAGCGAGACCAGCTACCTGCTGGACACCAACGTCGTGTCGGCGCTGCGGCGACCGGACAAGGAACCGGTCGTGGCGGCCTGGGCCACCACGCTGCCGCCGGCCAGGCTGTATCTGGCGGCCCCCGTGGTGGCCGAGATCGGCCTCGGCGTGGCGGCCAAGGAGCGCCAGGACACGGCGGCGGGGGCCGTCCTGCGCGCGTGGTTCGAGGATCAAGTGCTGAGGGTCTTCGGCGACCGCATTCTCCCGTTCGACACCAAAGCCGCGCTCATCCTGTCGGCCTACCGGGTGCCCACTGACGGCCCCTACGACGACGCCCTGATCGCGGCCGTGGCGCAGGCCCACGGCCTCACCGTCGCCACGCGCAACGTCCCCGACTTCGCATCTTTCGGTGTGGCGACGGTCAACCCGTGGGACCACCGAGCCTGACGCGCCACTCCCGGGCGGACCTCACACGGCGTCGTCCACGAGACCGCGGAGGCCGGGCTCGACCCCCCGTTGACAAGGACAAACAGGAGAACCTTGGGGGCGCGTGAATAACCCTCCACGGTCAGGGGTCCAACTCTGCCTGGATTCACGCGAAGGTGTCGGCGCTGCTCAGCGACGGCTCGGGCTGGTCGACGACCTCGTGATAACTCCGGTCGAGTTCATCGAGCCTGCCATTCCGTCGCCGACCGGACCCCCCGAACGCCACTCACCTGGCACCCGGGACGCCAAGTCACTGCCTTGGCCCGCTGGCTGCTTCCACCTGCTTGTGAGCGGCTTTCGAGCGCCGGCTGAGCACACCCCTGATTCCTTTCGGGCTTTGCACCGCGATCATGGCGTAGACGAATCTCGGCGAAAAAGGCTTGGGCGAAAACGCCACATACCGTGTCACCCAGGCGGTGGGCGCGAATTTCTTCTTGGCGTGATGCAGCGCCTTGAAGTCATAAATACCGGTCACCCTCTCATAGACAAATTCGAAGAAACGAGTCGTCAGGGTCTCTTGATCCTCGCTGCGGACATTGACCAGCGGGCACAAGCCCAAATTCCCCCACTGTACCCCGTCAGCACGCAGCCTCATGAACGCCTCGAAAATGATCTTCTCCATCACGCCTGGCGGCGCGCCGGGCAGGCGGCGGGTGATGTCGGCCAAATAGGCCGAAGCGCCGTCATAGGGCAGAAACACCACGAACCCGAGCATTTTTCCCTCCGGGTCGCGGGCGTAGAAGTACCGCCGCTCCAGCGGGTTATCCAGCCCCAAGCCGCTGATCATGAAGCTGAGCTCGGCGCCTTTACCCTTGAACCACTGCCGGGAGACTTCCTGCATCTCCTGCTCCACGCCGGCGTCCCGGCGTGGCGCCGGCCTGTACTCCTCCACAATGATCCCGGCCTTGTTGGCCCGATTAATCGCCGCCCTGACCTTGGCCACTTTGTTACCCCTCAGGCTGTATGTCGCCAAGTCGAAGCAGGCGTCCTCGCCAAATTTTGTCACGCCAAACCCAAACTGTTGATAGACCGGGATCAGGCGATCAGTGATATTGAGGAACAGCAGCTCCCAGCCGTTTTTCCGGGCAAAGTCCATGATCTCCGCCAAGAAAACCGTGGCGTCGGCCTCGTGGCAGATCATGTCGCCGCAGCACACAAACACGCCGCCAGCCACGGTATAGGCGGCCACGCCCGGCACGGCTTCACCGAAAAAGTACCTCTTGTCCTGCTCCAGCGCCAGATAGCCCATGGGATTCTGTCCGTAGTTCCGCACCAGCGAGTGAACCCTTTTTCGGTCGTGCATCCCGGAGATCTGATCGTAGATCAGGGGCTTGAGGATCAGCAGCACCGAGCCGACGATGCAGATCCAGCTAATAGCAATGAGCGAATTCGCGTACACCAAACCGACTTTGGTGGTATATCCCGAATAGCTGGCATCCATGAAGAATATGAAGCGCAGCGACCGCACCAGGGCGTCATTGAAGGTCTGAACGCCGGCGAACTGCGACCTGTGCAGAAACAGGCTGAGAACCGCGTTGAGCAGCACCACCGCCGACGCTCCGGCCGCCAGGATGAACGCCCGGAATATGCTCAGCCGGTCAGAGGAGCGTGAGAAATCCTTGAACGTCACGCCCAGCACCAGCAGAATGAAGGCTTGGACCAGGATGAGCGCCGGCACAAAGCCCTGGGGACGCATGACATTCAAGACCAGCAGCGCGCTTTGGATCATCATCTCGATGATCCAGGCGAAGCGCACCCGCTGGTGCAGCTTGAACGCCAGCAGCACCCCGAGAAATCCCAGGGTGAAGGCCAGAACCCGGTGCATGGCGATATCCAAGCCGTACGAGTTGAGAAGAGCCGAGTAGATGTGGTTGCGGACTTGACGGAAGGGGGTCAGGCGCTGCAAGTACGGCTCGATCACATAGAACAGGCTGGTGATGGCCAGGAGAAATATCGCGATATTCTGCAGCGTTCTTCTGACGCCGTGCATCCGTAGCCTCACCCTCCTCCCGCCGTCAGAGTCGATGCTTCATTTCCTCATCGCCAGCGACCGGACGGCGGGGTCCCTCGCCGCCTGCCCTGGGAACCCGGGGAAATATGAGAGGTGAATTCTCGTGCAGACTCTAACACGAAATCAGAAGTGTCTTGACCCCTGGCTCCGCCGGGTAGCCGCGACAGTTCGCCCGACGGCCTGGCGGCGCAGCGTCACTCAGCTTGGTGTCACGGATGATCGTCCGACCGTTTCCAGGCTGGCTCTTGCACCGGTCGGCGGTACGGGATGCGGGAGGCCTTGACCTTGACGTGGCGCAACCACCAATGGTTGTGGCAGAACTGCCGAATCGATTCGACGACTTCCGAGGACCACGGGTGGGGGCCGAGCGTGATCGAGCGAATCGGCCAGTGGGCGTCCGACCACAGACGAGCCGTCGTGTCGAGAGCGGGCATGTCCCAGGACAAGCCCGCGGGCGGGGGGCCGCCCGAGCGCTCGGACCACACATCGCCCAGACTCAGCAGCGACAACATGCCATTGAGGGCCTCCCAGACGTCTCTGGCGGTGTCCTCGCTGCCCGGTCCCACGTGCGCGGTCAGTTCGGGCGGGGCTTGACCTTTCCGCCACACCCTGGGCGCCAACGTTATGACTTCGACGCCGAGCAAACTTTGTAGCTGCGCGGGCGTATGCCCAAACACCTTCCCCAACGCTTTCAGCAGCCGTTGGTTGATCCGCACATACGAGCACCGCTCCCCAAGTTGGCTCGCCACGCCATAGCGCAGGCGGACGAACGGGCGCTTCAAGCCGGCCGTGCCTGGGTGATAGAACACCGCTTGCTCGTTGTCCCGGCCGGACAGGTCGACGATGATGCGCGACTCCCTCTCCTCCGCGAAGCCCGAGTCCTTGATGTACGGGGTGAGAGCGGCGTAGTAGTTGGCCACGTTCTCGCCGCGAGCCTTTGACAAACCTCTTGCTACTTTCTCGACCGCATCCCTGGTCCACATTCCAGAGCGGTTCGGGGCGATCCTCCGAGGATCGCGAGACGAGATGACCGGATCGACCGCCACGACCGGTTCGTTGGCATCATTCGACCCGTGGTACAGCATGGGCAGCGGTCGGACGTGTTGAACGGTCACGGCATGGGGGCAGGTCAGCGGGTTGGCACAGGTGCAGTCGGCCGGTCGCACGCTCAGGGGTGCGCCCGAGCTGAAGTCGAACTCGATGGACACGCCGTTCTTGGCGTACTCCCGCCACTGGCTCAGCAGATCGCCGTCGTCGCAGAAGCACATCATGTAGGGCTGATGCTCCTCGATCGCGTTCACCGTCTCGCGACAGAGCGCGTCGTGCGACTCCAAGCGCTGCGTCGCCGGGCCGAGCAGGAACTCTTCGCCCCGCAGCACCTCGGCGGAATCGTTCGAGAAACGCACGTGACCGGCCCAGATGTCCTGCCCCTCCAGGATGGACCAGAGGGTAGACAGCTCGCGATAGTAGTGCAGTGGTGTGGGTCGCCCCGGTCCCGTCAGAGCCAAAGCCAGAGCGTTACGCTGTTCCCATTTGTCAGCAGGGCGCGCCCAACCGGGCGGTGCAGCGTCCACGACCAAGGCTCAGGCCGGTTGCAGCGTGCGAGTCAGGGTCAGCGGTTCCTCGGTCAGGAGCCTGATCTGCCAGTCCTGCGGCTCAACCGGTAGCCGGAAGACGTCCGGTCGCGCCCAATTCACCCGGTCGGTGTCCAGTGGGGAACCGAGGTCGGCCAGCCGCAGACGATCAGCCACCGTCGCCCGGTCCATGTCGAGGAAGCGCGTTGTCACGAAGACTCCGGCGGTGTCCGGGCGATCCAGCAGTATGCCGATGATCGCCCGGGCTGTGAAGGGGAGGAACCTCCCGTAGCCTTGGCGCTCGTTCTTGATGACCCACCGTTCTTTCTCATTGAGCACCAGATCCACCAAGACGTTGACTTGGTCGACACCCGGAACGATCGCCTGATCGACAAGCCCGAGCAGGCCATCAGCAAAACCAATAGTGTCGATGTGGTAGTCCTGATAGCGCTCGGTCAGACTCAGATCCCGGACATCGTCCTCGTCCTGTCGTTGTCCAGTCGGGGAGACGCGGTAAACCTCGGTGTCCGTTAGAGTCCTAATCACGTCGAAGACGTGCAACACCTCAGCGAGATCATCATCGATCACCAACCACTCTCTCGCAGCCATTCGGCGACCTCCTTCCGCTCAGGTCGTCATGGACCAGTCAATTGAGCCAATACCTATGTTTCATTGGGAGGAGACAGTTTGGGGTTGGAAAATCGGCAGACCGACACTAAAGATGATATTACCAGCGCTCTTCAAGGCTGTCTCCTCGCCCCGATTGGGCTCCACCCTAGCGCAGCGAGCCTCCGTGACGCCGCCTTGCCGCAGGGTGATCCGGAGGGGAGCCGGTCGCGAAAACCGGCCGAGCCGCTCGAAGAGGCCGGCCATGGCCACCAGCGAGACACCCGGCCCGCGACGCGCCAGGGCATTGCTGACCTTGAACTCGAGCGATGGGACGGTCTCATGCCGGTCGGCCACGTTGGCGACATAGACATAGCCGTCAGAAGTCTGGGTCAAACGGATGGCGTGCTCGCTCTCTTCGGCGTGCCCGTGGTCGACCCGTGGGACCGCCGCGCCTGACGAGGCGCCCCAGGGTGGACTTCATAAGGCGTCACCCACGAAACTGCGGGGCCCCACCCTGACCACCCGGTGACAAGGCCAAACAGGAAGACTTGGAGAGTCCGTGGGCAACCCTCACAGGTCCCAAGGCAAACTCCGTCCGGATCGACGCGAAGGTCGCAGCGCCGCTCAGCGACCGTTCGGCACTGGTCGACGACTTCTTGCTGCCTCGGGTCGAACTCAGCCCGCAATTCCGTTGCCGACACCAGCCACAGCGCCAATTCTGGCAACTCCGAACTCCCCAACTGGGGGCGCTCTGCCAGAGCAACGTGGTCGGCGACAGGTAGAGCCGCCACCTGGCTCGCCCAGCGCGTCACTCACTAAGAGGCCGACAATAGGCGCGCCAGCTCAGTCAATGTGGTGAGGTGCCTTGCGCCGCACGCGGAGAATTGCCAGCGTCAGATAGACGCCGATGAGCCCCACCAGTGAGGCCGAGTCGCCAATGATCGTGGTCCACGTCGACGACCACGTCCATCCTCGGTTGCCACCCAGGCCTTCGGGCGAGAACGACAAGCCAGACGCCCAGGCGCCAGCGCCGTATCTGCTGGGGAAGGCATAGCTGAGATAAGTGAATGCCCGGCCGAAGAACCCGCCGAGATCCTCGAGGGCAAAGGGCAGATCCGACAACAGCACGAGCAGGCTCATCAATCCCATGAGTACATAGACCGTCACTCTGACGCCGCCGACGAACGCCGAGATGGCCAGTCCCAGAGCCAGGCAGGCGACGGCATACAGGGCGAGCAGGGCGGCGGAGAACATCGTCATTGGAGCGACGAGACGGTCGCCCTTGGCCCCAGCCCAGTGGCAGTAGACCACACCAACTCCGGCACCCAGTGCGATCGCCGGGATCAGCATGCCGGCGAACCGCGCCGCCACCTGGATCGCCGCGCCCGTTCCCCACAAGTGTTCTCTCCCAATAGTCGACCAGTCATCCGCAATCAGCGCCGCTGACAGGCCCACCGCTCCAAAGCCGACGACCGTGAGAACCACGAGCAAGGACGTCAACGTGTACGTCTGGTGAAGTCCCAGGGGATAATCGCGCAAGGTGGCCTTCCCCAAGACGCACGCCATGGCACCGAAGAGCAGACAAGTCGCGGGGACTCGGAGAAGGTGAGACCACTTAGTTTCGCGCTTCCCCGATACCCAGGGGCTGAGGGACCGGACGACCTCCCTCTTGGTCAGGGACGCCCAAGTGCGCATCACGTGCCCGTGCGACATCAGAAGATCACATTCCCGGGAACGCTGCGAGACAGGCGCTCCAGTAGTTCGGCATCACTCCTGACTTCGGCATAGATCCCCGACCCCAGAGAGGGGTTATCGGGGTGCGGATCTCCTCGCGGTCCGCAGTAGGCGACATGCGCAGGCCTCTCACTTGGCTGCCTCGTGCCCACGGCCAGAACCCAATCTTCGCAGTGTAGGTGGGCCAGAGAATGAGTGATGAACATGAGGATGCCTACTCCGTCGCCTCGTGACACAAGCGTGCGCATGGCGCAAAACAATTGTTCGTCAGTGTGAGGGTCCAATCCCGAGTTCGGCTCATCAAGCAGTAGGATGTCGGGAGCGCCCAGGAGTTCAAGCGCCAACGATAAGCGCTTCTCTTCCCCGCCTGACAAGGTGTCACAATACTTGTTCATGAACTTGCCCCGCTCCTCTTGACTTGTCCAGTTGAATCCTGCCAGGGAGAGAGCTCGACTAATCCTGCTCGCTTCCTTGCTCCGCAGATCCCGCCTCCCAGTTCGGCGATTCTTGAGTTGATATGCGGTGTGCAGAACACTCCTCACCTTGAGGTCTTCGATCATTCTCGCCTTCTGGGGAACCAGCGCAGTGCTCCATTTCGACATTGGCTCATTCAGGTACAGCACGGTGCCCGATGCTTTCTGAGGGGTTAGCAGAGTCCGAAAGAGGCTGGTCTTGCCGGCTCCGCTGGGGCCGATGATGGCAACGAGCCGCCCGGTCGGGACGCGGAAATCCAGATCGGAAAAGACCCCCTGGGGATGCGTCAGACCTTGAACGGCCAGTTCGCCAGCGGGGCCAAGTAGATAGCTCACCTGCTCCCCGGTGTTTGCTGAACCTGAAACAACGGCCTGTTGCATCGGCGTCGTTGACACCGGCTGGTACGAGGATCCGCCCTTTGTTGCCCGGTATGACAGCCGACCATCGGCACTCAGGCGGAAGTTGACTCCGGAGATCTCGAAGGATTGGCCTGGCGTGACGTGCCCGAGTGCCAGTGATTGGCCATCGACAACCACTCGCGCCGGCGAAGCACCGCGAATGTCTGGCTGGATGGTCAGTTGGTGTTTATCCCAGAGCAACTTGGCTGCGAATGGTGGAAACCCGGAGAGCGTGATCACGTGATCGCATTGAACCGAACTTCCCAAGAATTCGTAAATCCCCGAGACCAGAGTGGTCGAGCCCGATACTTCGGACCTTGCCGGTTCATTCCAGGTGGCCCGGAGCCTGCCCCCAGGCAAGCGACGGCAGGAAACCGATCCGACTGCGAACGCGTCATCCTGCCGCACAGTCGCCAGTGCGAAGCTGCCGGCGGCGGTCGTGACTCTCAAGAATCCAGAGCTGACTTCAGGCCGAACAGACAGGACCGACCCATCCCAGCACAGCACCAGGGCTGAATCGGGCAAGTCGGGACATGCGACGCAGTAGTCACACTCCGGCGAACTCCCCAGTCGCCCGTCCCCTTCTATTAGAGTGAACTCGGTCGAAGCCATTTCAACCTCCAGTCAACCAACCGAACACCAGCGTGATGACGGCCCCCAGCGCCAGCAACAGGAAAACGATGACTATGACGACGAGGGCGATGGCGATCACTTTTCCAGACTTGCCTGCAACCTGTGAAACGGGCGCAGGTGCCGCGCGGCCAGAAGGATTCGGCGTGACGGAAGATGTCTGCTCAGGCCGAATAGGAGTCGGAAAAACCGGCACCGGGGAAACGACTGAGGTTGGAGCCAGGTCCTGTTGCGGTCCGAGACTCTTCTCCACCGAGACAATCTCCCCTGGAGAGTACGGATTGAAGCGGTTATTAGGCAGAGCGCGACTCATGGCTCCATCGAAGCGCTCAAGGCATTGCCACTGAAGGGCAATGCGGCTGAGGGTGGGCAGCGCGCATTGCCCAGAAACCAGAGCGTCTATCTGATCAACTTGACTAACGGGTATGAGGCGCCCGCAGACGGCTCGATCAAGGCCATCGCGCGCAGACACCGCGTTGGCCCCTTGGTTCTGCAGCATGAGCTGATAAAACAGATCGCCGAGCTTCTGATTGTCCGATTCTGGAGTCCCCAATCTCGCCGTCTGATGTCTGCTCAGAGACGGTCCGTCGGGGTTAGCGGAAACGCCATTGACCCAGAATGAATCGACATCGATGATGTATATCGCTGTGGACTCCGGGCAGCGCGACCCTGGAGGAGCGACTTGGATGTTGCGCGGGTTGAGATCACCGACGCAGACTCCCCGCTGGTGCAGGTTCCGCACAAGAGACAAGATCTCTCCCAGTCTTTGGAGTTTGGCTGGGAAATCGAAATACGGGGGAACGTCCTCATCCTTGGAGAACATGGCTTGCACCAACAGGACCCAGGGAGTTCTGCAACCGCAAGGTGGACCCGCAAGAGCGTTGCCAGAATGAAGCGCGGAATCAACGACGCTGTTCAACCAATTGGCATGATCGTGCCAGCGCTCCAGGATGCCCGCTCGCCGGCCACGATCAGTCACGATGTCAGTGGGCCAAGCACAGGCCTGCCATGCCAGAGAATCATCACTGTTTCCAGAGTCCCTGAGAGAGCGACCGACTTTGATCAACTCTTCAATAACGGCCCAGTCGACCTGTTGAACGATGCCTTCCTTGTAGCGCTTGAAAATGGCTACGTTTGGGTTCAAACAGACGAACACGGAGTCGGTGGTATGGCCCCGGCCCAGGGAGTCAGACACGATCTCCAAGTCGCGCAAATCTATCGTCACTTGAGGTCGCTTTCTCGCCGGCCCCTGGCTACGTGGATGACGATGATCGTCGCATCGTCATAGGTCTCTTCGGCGCACCGGTGCGCCAATTGCGAACACCGCGTTGCCAGTGAATTCTCCACATTCAGCAGATGTTCGGCCACCGTCGACTCATTCTGATGAACCACTTGAGTGACGCCATCGGTCCCGCAGAACAGTGCGTCGCCGGGCGCCAGGGAGCCCTCACCAGTTGCGGCCTGGTGTGTTGGGTGGGGGACCGCGTCTGTGGGAACACTCAGCGTCCCGGCCCAACGGATATCACCCGGAGTCAACCACGTAATCGTCTGGTCTTGGTGAGCGATACCAAGGCCGGAATCCCCCACTGCCGACCATAGACAGCGAATCTCGTCTTCGCAGGGCCAGACAATCCCCCAACACAACGTGCTGGATGGCTGACTGCAGGGATTTCCACGTTGCTGCCGGTCGACGACTCGCTCAATAATGCTCCTGGAGGCCTCACTGATCACTTGATCGGTCCACTGTCGCCACAAGGGCTCGAGGTCCAAGGATTCCCCCATGGGGAGGTCAGACAGAGACTCGGCCATCGTTCGAATGGCGGCGTCCACGGCTAATGCGGAAGCCTCAGCCCCGTGATCATTTCCTCCCACGCCATCGCCAATCGCGAAACAGAAGTATTTCCCCGCGACGAAACGAAGGAGTCCTGAATCTTCGGTCTCGGTGTCGACGTGTTTCTCCCCAACCATGTTAGCGCCGGTCGCCGTGAATTCCAGGACTCCATCGCGGTCGACGAGTGCAACCATTGGCAGAATGGATTGGGGAGCGTTCTGGGTCCGAGCCGGGACTTCGAGCGGCCACGACGATACTGGACGCCATGGCTCCGTGTTGTGGGCGCTATCAGATCGGACCGGGGGTGACTCGCCGGCGGGCTCCCAAGCCTCCTCAGAGCGGCCTGACCGAGCGCCGTCCGGGGTGTCGGATCCCCCGCCGCCTTGGCTGCCCGGTGGTTCCTCCGTAACAGCTCTCTTACCTCCCGTGGCACGGTTGGCGGCGGGCAGGTGTCGCGGCCAACTCCGAAACCAGCCGCCACCTGCGCCAGCTCCCGGTGTACCCGTACGACGAATGCTTCCTTGCTGTAGCAGAATGATCACCGCGAGCAGCGCAGCAATAGCCGCCAGAACGAGCGTCGCGATCCTCAACACTCGAATCTCCCCAGGGCCATATTGTGGGGCCCCAACCTCACCTTGGGACGTCGGGACGACAGTCTCCGCCTGAGTCTCGGTCGCGAGAGTGGTCGAAGGCTCGTCCTGGTCGGGCGAACCTTGACCCTCCGCTGAGTCCAATACCCAAACCACAAAGAGCCCCTCAGCCCTCTTTCCGCTGCTAGTAACCGTCACGCTCACTGGATAAGCCCCCAGGGCTTCGGCGGCAGTGGGTTCTGCCCGGAGTACTCCCGTTGAGGTCAGGTCGATCCACGCGGGCAGGCGCAGAGGCTGACCAGGATTCAGCACATCAGGCGACGCCAATGTCGCGGCAAACGACAGATGACTGCCTGATCCATTGCGCACCTCAACGGGCAGTTCGCGAGCGGATCCCTTGCTGACAGAAATGATCGCGCCTGCGTTGCTGATCTCGAGCCGTTGGTCGGCACCCGCCGAACCACTTGCCGCTTGGTGACCAACGGTGTAGGAGGCCACTCCCACAACGGCGACGGCGATGGCGACAATCCCGGCAATCAGGATGATCGACGGCTGACGTGCGGTCGACGTCGGGCCGTCAGTTGGAACGAGGTGACCCGGGTCAAGCTGGCTACTGGCCATGGAATTCGCCGAGGGCTCGGAGGCGTGTGAACCCTTCCATTTCATCAGGGTACTTGAAATCGTCAGAACGAACGCTGTCTCGAATTGAGTCCATGATTCCCTTCATTAGAGTGCCAATCATCCGGTAGGTCACCTCGCTGCCTTGCCATTGGAAAGTGCGTCCGCCATGGCGCCGCGAGCCAATCTGTTCAAGAACGCCCTCTGCGGCATTCCCCCAACCGATGGCGACCACTGCCGGGACGAAGCCGGCTGCCGTCTGGGCGCCGGTTGACTTGTCAGACAAAGTCCCAAGTTTGCGATAGGCGGGTACCCACCGCTCTGTTGGCTGGATCCCATCGGCGTCCTGAGGAACGCCATCGGTCAAGAAAATGACAGCGGGACGATACCAGGTCGCACTTCCTCTATTGCCGATGTCTTCAGCGATGGCTCGGTGAACTTCCGTGAAAGCGGCGCGGTAGTCAGTCAGACCGCCACTCCGATTCAATCCGGCCCAATCGCGGCCAGCCGGGGTGCTGAGCGCGACGGTCCGCGTCGCTCGGGTGCTGAATTCGATGACTGATATCTGAAGGCAGTCTTTGGCGAGCTTGTACAGTGCATTGTCCATGCCGGTCGCCGCCATCACGTGGGCTTTGGCCACTGCGTCTGAGTTGAACAGCATGAGCAGGCCGGCACACCAGGACTCAACCTCATCGATGACGGGTCGTCCAGTAGAGGCGGTCCTATGCATCGACTCGGACACATCGACCACGAGGTAGTAGGGAAGCACTGTGTAGGTACGAATCTGTTCTAGTTGCGACATGAACGTGGGCCTTTCTCAGCGGGCGAACTGACGGACTCGTCGGTGAACTCCAGTCGCTCAAGAGTCGCCGCGGCGTGGGGGAAGTAGCCCTATGCTACTCATAAGTCTGTAGACTGAAAAGTAGCACCGCATCACGCTGGTGAGGTGGCAACGGGCGACCTGCAGAGGACCTTCGGGGCGAATCTGCGCGCCTACCGATCAGCCCGTGGCCTGAGCCAGGAGGCCTTCGCCGACATGGCCGGAGTCCATCGGACATACATGGGTGGCATCGAGCGGGGTGAACGAAACCTCACCCTGCGATCGGTCGAGACGCTGTGCGAGCGCATTGGGGCCAACCCGCTGGCCATGCTCCAACACCAATGAGACAGCGTTCAGCAGGGCTGCCGGCGCGAGGGTGACCCAATCGGCGACCCGACGCCATCACCTGCGCGACTGAGGGGACGGTCCGATTGCCACGCGTCGCGTGACACGCGCCCCGTCCCCTCTGTCGCCCCTACCCCAAGACCAACTCGTCGCCCCAGTCGTTGACGTCGAAGGTCACCGTCTGGCCGTCCGCCACCTGGCCCGCCAGGACGGCTTTGGCCAGCTGGTCTTCCAAGCTCGTCTGGATCAGCCGGCGCAACGGGCGGGCGCCGTAGACCGGGTCGAAGCCGCGGTCGGCCAGCCACTCCTGCGCCTTGTCGGTCACCTCGACCGTGATGCGGCGGTCGGCCAGGCGCTGGTTCAGGCGGGCCAGATTGATCGTGACAATGCGGGCCAAGTCGTCGCGTGACAGCTGGTCAAACACCACGATGTCGTCGAGCCGGTTCAGGAATTCCGGCTTGAAGACCAGCCGTACTTGGGCCAGGACTTGCTCACGGCGTGAATCTTCGTCCATCGTCGGGTCGGTGATGAACTGCGATCCGATATTCGAGGTCAGGATCAGGATGACGTTGCGGAAATCGACCGTCCGGCCTTGGCCGTCGGTCAGCCGACCGTCGTCGAGGACCTGCAACAGAATGTTGAAAATCTCCGGGTGGGCCTTCTCGACTTCGTCGAGCAGCACGACGGAATAGGGCCGGCGCCGCACCGCCTCGGTCAGCTGGCCACCCTGGTCGTAGCCGACATAGCCGGGCGGCGCCCCGACCAGGCGGGAGACCGCGTGCTTCTCGGAGTATTCGCTCATGTCGATGCGGACCATGGCGGCCTCGTCGTCGAACAGGAAATCGGCCAGGCATTTCGCCAGTTCGGTCTTGCCGACGCCGGTCGGGCCCAAGAAAAGGAAAGACCCGGTCGGCCGGTTGGGGTCGGAAATGCCGGCCCGGGCCCGGCGGACGGCGTCGGCCACCGTCGTGA
>Ga0209629_10001988_pt1 | contig 13525 bp, 15 predicted proteins | sample TergutCu122P5_FD_187286 | JGI IMG/M metagenome (GOLD analysis project Ga0209629, IMG submission 187286) | Cubitermes ugandensis P5 segment gut microbial communities from Kakamega Forest, Kenya - Cu122 P5 (SPAdes) (version 2) | ecosystem: Host-associated > Arthropoda: Insects > Digestive system... | reverse complement strand
CAGATATTGAGCGCCGATTTTCCTGTTTTTTATGAATACCGAACTTCAAACGGAAGCATGGGGCGATGTATGATCACTCATTATCAAATACCCGTTAAAATTGGGGATGTAACAATCAAACCCGGAGACGTGGTAGTCGGAGACGTTGACGGAGTGCTGATCGTACCTCGTTCCATTGCGTACAATGTATTGATAAGAGCAGAAGAAATTATTGAGAATGAAAAGGAAATATTCAAATGGGTTCATAGAGGAGATGATGTAAAAGACATTACCGGGCGGGGCGGTTATTTTTGAAAACGACGTTCGTAACCAAAATTACGACGTTCGCAGATATAATTACACCGTTCGCAGTTTAAGTTGCGACGTTCGTAATTTTAGTTGCGACGTTCGTAATTAAAACATTCCTTAATTGCAGGCAGATGAAGAAAATTAAACAAAATTTAAGGTTGTATTTTTTTAGAACGACACAAGCAACTAATCATTTTGATTATGTTGACGCCTTGCGAGGATTAGCCATATTAGGCGTAATAATGGTACATACCAATGAGTATGGACAAGTTGCAGGTGGTATTATTGGGGACTTTGCTTCCAATGGAAGAATGGGTGTGCAATTATTTTATTTGGCAAGTGCTTTCACATTGTTTCTATCAATGAAAAGCAGGATAACGAAAGAAAAGTATCCGACAAGAAACTTTTTTATTCGCCGTTTTTTTAGAATTGCACCATTGTATTACATTGCGATAATTTATTATTTGTGGCAATACGGATTTGGAGCGAGGTATTGGTTAGGCGATGCAACTCATATTTCAGTTGCAAATATTTTATCGAATGTGTTCTTTGTACACGGATTTAATCCATATTGGATAAACAGTTTGGTTACGGGCGGTTGGTCTATTGCTGTGGAAATGATGTTTTATGTTATGTTGCCGTTTTTATTTTTTAAAATAAAAAATATTAATCAGGCATTTAACTTTTTGACTATTACAATTTTTGCAAATTTCATTTTGACGAATATATTAAAACATTTTAACCCAACAAGTTCAGACTATTTATGGAGTAGTTATTTGTACTTTTATTTACCCAATCAATTACCTGTGTTTGCATTAGGAATAATTATGTTTTTTATAATCATAGAGCATCAAAGTTTAAAAGAAATTTCGGAAAAATCGTTATTGCTGTTTAGTTTTATTCTGTTGGGACAATTATTTACAGGGAAGTCTATTCTTTCAAGTCCTGTTATTTTTGGAATGGGATTTTTAATTTTTGCGATAGCTATAAGCCGATATAAATTCAAATTGATAGTAAATCCGATAATTACACATATAGGAAAAGTAAGTTTCAGTATGTATTTAGTTCATTTTGCTGTTTTAAATTGGCTCACAAAGTTTCATTTGGTTGATTTTGTGAGCAGTAAAACTGTGAATTATAGTATAAGACTTTCATTGGTTTTGATTTTAACGATAATTATTTCTACCTTTGCATATCATTTTGTAGAAATTCCATTTCAGAAAATAGGAAAGAAAATCATACGCAAAATAGAGAGTAGAGATGAAAAAGACAAGACGGAATGAGAATGAAACCGCCACCACGTTAGCGGCAATTTTGTCGGATGCGTGCGGACTTGAAAGCGGGAAATTGACTGTGATTTGACAATGAGAAAAAAATAGCGTAATTTTGCGCCGGAAAAAAAAGGAAAAAATATGTTGAAAGAAAATAAACAACCAAAGAAATTGCGATTTTACCCGTCGGAAGTTTTTAAGGAAATTTCGTTGGGCGAAGACGACGATAAACTACAACTTCGTTATGCGATTTCCAATTACGGACGACTTGTCAGTTTTAACCTTTGGGACGACCTTGAATACGGAAGAATTGTGAAAGGCTCAAAACAAGACGGATACAGAATTTGGCAATACAAAGTTCGGGATGCCGACAACAAACTGCGATATAAGTACAAATTTTTGTATAAACTTGTAGCCGAGTATTTTCTTCCGAAAACTTCTGACGAGCAAATTTATGTTTTGCATTTGAACCGCAATCGAGCGAGCGACCACGTTGACAACTTAAAATGGGCGACAAAAGCCGAAATGTTGGACCATAGCAAAAAAAGTCCATTTGTAATTGCGGCACGAAAAAAACAACTTGCACAGATTGCTGAAAATCGGAAACACAAAGGCAATAAATTGACTTCTACCCAAGTAATGCTTTTGAAAAAGCGGCTTCTTGACCCTAATCGGAAAACGCGACTTAAAATTCTTGCACGACAGTATGGAGTAAGCGAAATGCAGTTATATCGTATCAAAACAGGCAAAAATTGGGGACACATAAAAGTTTGACAGGAAAATAAAGAACAAAAAACTGCCGACAACAGGGGCGGCAGCTTGGCGTAAGCGGGGGGGTAGCTCGGCTGATACAGAGCAGGAATAATCAATAACCTAAGCGCCGGAAGCGCGAAATCCCGGTCAATATCGGATTACGCCCTTTCAGGGCTACCTGATGAGGAGATTCCGAAAATAGAGCGTTGTAAAAATATAGCGTAAAAATTTGGGAACAAACAAAGAAACCTGTAATTTTGCATAGTAAAATTGAATAATAATTTTTTAATCTCACAGACAATGAAAAAAGTAACGTTATTAGCGGCAGCAATGATTCTGATTGCAACTTCTATTCATGCGCAAAGCAAAAAAAATGAAATTGATTTGGGAGTCGGCTTGTTCAGCTCTAACCAAATAGTAGGTATTATGTCGGAGGTGATTGTATCGGGTCTGACAGGATTGAAAACGGAAAACGGCAGTTATATCGGAGCATGGCACTTGGGCTATAAACATTCGGTATCCGACCGGTTTGCATTAGGTCCCGTGCTGGCTTTCGATCGCGGCACTTCCGATATTTTAGCTAATAATTTGTATATTGGCAGTTCACCGGGCGGGAAATTTACCGGTAATTATTTTTCTTTGGCAATAGAAGGTGATTACAAGTACATTAATTCTGATAATTTCAAATTGTATTCGTTAGCCGGAGTTGGCGCTACGCTTTTAAATCAAGTATATAAACCGGATGCAGGTGAAAATAAGAGTCAGATAAAAGCGTTTTTTGCAGGTCAGATAACGCCGATCGGCGTAAAATTCGGTAACTCTTTCGGTATCTTCGGCGAATTGGGTTTCGGTTATAAAGGGATTATTTGTGTCGGGGTTTTTGGCAGGTTTTGATTGATTCGATTCAAAAGATATTCCAGACCCAGTAATTCCCCGCAAGTTTGAACGGAAGTAAGCGGTGTGCCAACCATTCCGTGAATATTGATGTTTTGCCCCGTCAGAAGCAGATTTTTCAGCTTGGTATGAATGGGAATATAAGACTGCATCCTGTTGTTGCAATCTTTTTTCACGCCGTATAACGCTCCTTCTTTTTGGTTATAAAAGTCCCTGATTGTCAATGGGCTGGCGCTGAACACGCTTTTGATGCAACTGCGTATCTCGGGAAATACTTTTTCTAATTTATTGATAATTTGCGCTTCACAACGCTTTTTGAATGCCGCGTAATCTTTCCCCCTTTTGCCGACCGTTGTATTATCCCACTTTTTAACCGCATCGAAATTCATCATACTGATTACAATCATTTTTCGTGCGTATCTGTCATTCATCGTTGCGGGCGGGGTGATATACAGCAAACCTTTCGGAAATTCGTCGGGCGAATATTCGCTTTGGGTCCACACTTGGCTGTAATCGTCTATGCAGTAGCCGGTATAATTCAGATATGGAAACGATTCGGGCTTGAATACTATGTATAATGTAAATGCGGAATAAGAATTGGGAATACTATCGATGCGTTGCCAATAAGAGCTTTGAATCTTGGATGTATCCATCAGTTTGAAAAGCGAAGACGGATGAATGGCGGAGATATACCGGTCAGCCTGATGTTTTTCTCCATCGGCAGTAATGATATACTCAATGTTTTGATCTTTTATTTCAATATGCTTTACGCCGTTGTTGACAAATACTTCTCCGCCGGATTGATGAATAACATCCGTCAGCGCATCTGCCAACTGTTGGCTGCCGCCGGCAAAGCGCGCTGCTCCTTCAATATATAAAACGTTAATTACGGCATGAATGTATGCGGGCGTTTTGTATTGTTCGCCGCCGTAAAGCGGATTTGACAGCGCCAGCACGGCTCGCAAACGCTCGTTTTTCGTAAAAGAATCAATGAAATTGCCGACGCTTTTCGCATATCCCCCGGGTAAGTCACTGATAATGTCATCGATTGTTTCTATTTCCAAATTAAACATTTTCGATTGGTTTACAATATCGTACATCGCCTGTACATACCGTTCTGTATTTTCTCTTTCTTCGGGAAATTCAGTTGACAATGTTTCGATGAACCGCTTGGCGCCTTTGGCAAAACGGTAAGTTTTCCCGTCGCTGCCGATTCGGAAAAGCATAAAGCAATCGTCGTCGGCAGGTAAGATGGAAAGTTTGTCCATAATGCCCAGATATGAACAGATTTTATTCAATACGCCGCCCTCTTGAAATGTACCGATTATGTGCATACCGGTTTCAAAATCAATTCCATCGCGCTTAAACTGATGCAAGCCCCCGCCGATTTTGTAATGCTGCTCAAAAACTTTAACATCATAACCTTCCTTGCTCAGAATCGCTCCGCAAAACAATCCTCCGATGCCTCCGCCGATGATGATTACCGATTGCTTCATTCTATGTTTTCATTATCGCTTTAAGCTTGATAAAATAAGCATCGCCGCACATACCGTTGGCTGACAGTTGATACATGCCTTCGTCCTTTTCGTCGAGCGATACGGTTAATGTTATTTCGGGGTCTTGAACGGGATCGACAAACTTCAGAAACTTGCACAGAATAATTCGCTTGTATTGTAAATTCCTGTTAACCGATTGTTGTGCACATTCTTTGATTATTTGCAAAGTGCAAACGCCGGGCAACACAGGCTGTCCGGGAAAATGACCTTTGTAAATAAAATGATTAGGGTTTAGTTTGATATGAAACGTTGTTCCCGAATCGCTTTGCGTTGTATGGTCTGTTGTATAGAAATCGACTAAGAGCATATATTAAATTTTGAATAACGCATCATTATTGATTGTATTTAATCTTTTATTACTGAAATCGTATTCGGTATAATCGCTTTCGTTTTCGGAAATACGCAGTTTATTTACCGACATATCTTTTTTATTCAAATAGATATCATATTGCTTAACATATTTCTTAATATTATCATTTACGGGTTTAACGATGACAAGATAAAATTGTCCGTCTTCGTAAAACTCCATGCGGTAATCCTTGGATATTCCCGAAAAATTTCCTGTCATGCAAGCTGTCAATATGTTGTGTATTTCCTTCATCTGCTTGTCGTCTTTCAGGTTCATAACATTTTTCTTGCCGGCGGATTCAATTTTGATTTTATCGGCGTTTATTACAATCAGATAGGGTGAAGGCAGCACATAATTTAATCTGATTTTATTGCTCGCCTTATAATAAAATTTTCCGGAAGAAACGATGTCCTTATTGAAAGCCTCGATATGTTTGGTTTGCTTGAAATCGCTTTCAATGCTTTTGACCGACAATGCGTTTTGTTCCATTTGTTTAACAAAGGAAGCGGGATTTTCAATCTTTTTGGTTTGAGCAAAAGCAGAACAAATAACTGAATAACTGAATAACAGAATAACAGAATAACAGAATGACGGAATAACGGAATGACGGAATAACGGAATAACTGAATGATTGATTTTCATTTTTTTTCCGAGTTTTTACGTGAAACAACCATGATTTTCAATATTTCTTCATTTTCATTATAAAGATCTTGCAACAATTTTTGTTTGACGATATTTGCCTCCCATAATATCTCCAACCAAAACATTGTTTCATCGGCTTCTTCTATAACGATACTGAGTTTACTATAAAACTCTTTGGAGGAACGCGCTCTGCATGTAGCTCTATAATTAGCAGCCACAGAAGTTGCAGCACGTAATAACTGCGTCCCAATAATCTGAGCTTCTGTCGTCTTTGGTAATGATTGATAGAGTTTTATTACTCTCAAAGCAAATAACTTTGTTCTTTGCTTCAACTCATCTCTATATTTATACTCTTCCATTTTTTATTATTATGTATATTATTCAGTTATTCAGTTATTCAGTTATTCAGTTATTCAGTTATTCAGTTATTCAGTTATTCAGTTATTCAGTTATTCAGTTATTAATATAATCGAATGATTGATATAATTGTAATGATTATAAATCAAAGCGCATTTTTCTTTCCGGTCTTTCACCAAACGAGCCGCCCGTTCGAGCGCAAAAGCGGAAGAAGTCATATATTCTCCGCACAAATGCTTGAAATAATGCGTTTCCGCATTCGGGAAAAAACCGCTTTCCAATACGTCGTAAATGCTATCTGTTATGCAATTTCCGTTTTTACCGGATACAAATATATCAATTTCTTTACTGCTCAGACCTTGTTTTTGCAAAAAACCGGATATTTCATCTTTTATCAATTGAAAATCATCGTCAATTAATTTTACATTCTTAATTCTTAATTCGTAATTCTTAATTTTTAACTCTTCATTCTTAACTAAAAAATGATGTACGCCTTTCAGTTTGGCAAAAGTATTTTCCCTTCGTTCTTTTTCCAATATAAAAAAAACGGCGCCTTCGCCGAGCACAGCGTTTTTCAATCCCGATTCTTCGCTGATCAAGGTTTGATAATGCCGTGAATACTCGTCTATTCCGCCAACTAATACGTGCTGCGCTTCGCCTTCTTCGAGCAGCATCAAAGCATCCTGCAAAGCCGATTCGAACGATGCTCCGCGATTGCAATAGGTGTTGTTATAACCCGTTATATTGTGCATCATTGCAATTTGCGCAGCAACTGTGTTGTGCGACGAATTGATAAACGGAATAGGCGACAATCCCTGTTCATTTCCGTCTAAAACCGAAATGAGAAACTTTTCCAAATCGATGATGCACGCCAATCCGGTTCCTGTAACAACAGCATCGACTTTAGCTTCCGGTAACCGATTGATACAAATACTCGATGCACCCAAGCCCATTTTCAAAATCCGCGACATGCGCCGCAGTTGGACGGGATTGATAAACTCCTTGTAAACAGGCTCGACGCAAACAAAATGATCATCCTCTACAGCGCTTTGCGGTGAAATAGCTCCTATGGAATTAATGTATGCCATTAGCGTTTTTTACATTGAATGATTGAATGTCCTATGCCGATTCCGTCTTTGATATCTTCGACCGTTAATCCTGCCGTTTCGATAAAGCGGATCATATCTTCGGAACTGTAGTTTTTACCTTTTCCCGTAGCTAATGCAGTGAAGTAAGAACTGATTTGCGTCAGAATATAAGCGCCGGTATCAAAAGGCTGACGGTCCCAAAATATTTCCATAACGTAAAGTTTAGTATCAGGATTCATGGACTTTGCAATTTTTGAAAGAACCTCAACGCTTTCTTTTTCCGAAAAATTATCAAGCAGTTGGCTCATCCAAATAACTTTAAATCCGCCCGGAATGACCGTTTTTTCGTCGAGCAGATCGCAGCCGTAACCCGAAATGCGACCGGAGCCTTTTTCCCCTGCTATATGTCGGTTCATCTCTTCGATTTGCTGCGGTAAATCAATAATCGTAACCTGCACATCGGGGTCGTAATTCACGCAACGCAGCGCCCAGTTTCCGATATTTCCGCCAATGTCGAGCAGGTTTTTGGGTTTGTCTGCAAACACTACCTGCAACGCCTGATCAAATGTATCGCCGCTGTAAAAATGATTGAAATTGAGCCAACTGTTCCGTACATTTTGAGGAAGTTGCAAAAAACCTTCAAAAATCGAATTCCAATTTCCGAAAACTTTTATCAATCCTTCGGGTTTACCTTCCAACAGCGCTTCTTCCAAATGAAACCAACCCAAATAATTGACATTATGATTAAAATCCATATTTGTGTCAACAAGTTGATCATTGAGTAAAAACCATCCCGCTTTTGAACAGATAAATCTTTCGTCTTGAAAAAGCACCGTACCGATGGTCAGAGACGATTCCAACAGACATTGGCAGGCGTATTTCGACAATTTTGTCTTTTCGACGATTTCATCTAAAGTTAAGCCTTTTTCTGAATCGATAAGCATTTGCAGAATACCGAATTTCCTCATCAGGCGCGATACTTGAAATACGATGGGACCAAACGAAATTTCATGCGCCAACCGTTGCGCTTCCAATGCCGATTGCGTTTCCTTCGAATACCTTTTTTGTAATGCCGGTTTAAGTTCCACGTTATTTTATTTTCAGATAATAATTTGTTTATACTCTTTTTATAATTAAAGCGGAATTTGCTCCGCCAAAACCCAATGAATTTGATAAAACATAATTGATACGAGCTTTTTTCATTTTCCTTTCGGGAATGAATGATAATTCTTCCATCACATTTTCCAAACCCAAATTTGGCAAAACAGCTTGCTCTTTGATGCTTAACAAGCTCAATACCGCCTCAATGGCGCCGGCAGCAGCTAAAGTATGACCGGTGTAAGCCTTTGTGGAACTTACAGGCGGAACCTTTTCGCCGAAAACGGTTTCGATAGCCATGCCTTCCGACAAATCGTTTATTTGAGTGCCTGTACCGTGAGCGTTGATGTAATCTATATCTTGAGGTTGAATACCGGCAACTTCCAGCGCACGACGAATGGTCATTGCCATTCCTGCGCCGTCGGGAGAAGAAGCGGTTTGATGAAACGCTTCGTTGCGGTTGGCATAGCCTGCAATTTCACCGTAAATTGTTTTGCCTTTTGCCGCCTTTTCCGATTCCAATACCAAAAAAGCGGCGCCTTCGCCAATGGTTAATCCGTCGCGTTGACAATCAAAAGGACGGCAACCGGTCGGCGAGAGAATTTCCAGCGAATGGAAACCGTTGAGCGAAAAACGCGAAAGCGCATCCATACCTCCTACCAGAATACTATCGACTAAACCGTTGCGAATCATCCTCGCGCCGTTCATAATGGCGTTTGCCGACGAAGAACATGCGGTACTCATTGTTGTTACATTTGATTGGATACCGAAATAGTCTGCAATTCGTTCCGTACAATCGGCGCATTCCAAAGCCGGAAATATTTCTTTCTTTAACAATGGATCGCAATTTCCCATTAATCGCTTATAGTATTGTTCATTCAGATCCATGCCGCCGATAGTGGTTGCACCCAAAACGCCTTGCGCCGATTTCAATCCTGCCGTTTGCATAGCTTGTTGCGCTGCAATGATACCGAGTAAAAAAGTACGGCTGTAAGTTTTATTCTCAGGCAATGAAGCAAGGCGAATCAAATCCTCATTACACATCTTTACTTCGGCAACGGGATGACTTTTCAATGCAGTTTCCAAAAAAGAAACTTCACCGATAGCTGATTGTTCCTGCTGCAATGCGGAAAAAGTTTCTTCTTCGCCGCAGCCGATTCCCGAAATGATGCCGAAGCCCGTGATGAATACCATAATTCAATTAAGAATTAAGAATTAAGAATCAGTTCCGCCATAGCACGAACAGACTTTAGCACTTCTTTGCGTTTTTGCGGATTTTCAATTTTGATGCCGTATTTCTTATCAAGCAAGAGTATTAACTCAATAGCGTCGATGGAATCCAATCCCAAACCTTCCACAAAGAGTGGCGCATCGGGGTCAATTTCATCCGGCGTGATGTCGTCTTGCAACGACAACGATTCTATAATCTGCGTCTTCAGTTGTTCTATTAATTCTTCCTGTGTCATATATTATTTCTTTATAACTCTTAACTCTTAACTCTTAACTCTTAACTCATAAATAATAGCAACAGCCATACACACAATAAAAAACAAAAACAAAGCCGCACTTTCGGGCAAAACGGAAATCCAATTGCCGTCGCGTACAAAGATATTATAAAATCCCGATAAACCCCAATTAAGAGGTGAAAATTTGCTTAATATCTGCATTGCGTGCGGCATTACATAAACAGGAATCCATACTCCGCCGATTGCTGCCAAAATAACAACCGATATGGAACCGAAAATAGATGCCTGTTGGTTGCTCGCTGCTATTTTACCGATGACAATGCCGTAGCCTATAGCCGCCAACGATGCCGAAATCGACATCAGCGCTAACGCTAACCAACTGTTCCCCAAGTTTAACGCGGGAAGTCCCAACAAAGGTAAAACATATATCCCCATGATAAACATCAGCGACAATTGCAGCAGACAAACTGCTAAATAGGTAATCATTTTACTTAAAATATACAGCCAATAAGGGCAAGGCATGGTGAGCAAGCGCGTAAAACTGCCGTCTTCACGTTCCTTGATAATATTGCCTGATAAGGAAATAACAATAAAAAAGATGGCAAACATTCCCCATGCCGGGACATTATGTTGTACGGAATTTGGAATGATGCGGCTATCATCTAAACGCGCGTATTGTTCGCGGATTTGCACAGGATTGTTATTGATATGAATATCGCCTATCGGAAATGCTACGATTTTATTAATACTTTCTATAATTTCACGATTTACAAACTCGTTTTGAATTTTGGAGGCATGTTCGCGAATAGCGCTCATCAGCATAGAGCGAAACGAGTTTTTGGTTGTAGGGTCAATATATATAACAATATTCAGCGTATCAAATGTTAACGGCTCTTGCTCCCGGTTAAATGCTTTGAGAATGCTCATTTGCACGCCCCGCCGAATTTTTGCCGTTGTATTTTGAGGAATAACAACGCCAATTTGATAATTGCCGTGGGCAACGGCTCGTTCCAGAGCCGCTTCCGTCAGCGAATCGTTTCCGATTCGAGTATTAATTTTAAATATGTTTGTAGCAGAAATATTCTGTTCCACAGCATTGCCCAGCGAATCGCGGTCGGCATTGAGCAACAGCAGCGGCACGCGGCTTTCGGTAATAGCGGTAAAAGTATAGTCCTGTATATAAGCCATAAGCGCCACCAAAGCAAGCGGCATCAAAAACATCAACGCTAAACCCGCCTTGTCGCGAATCAGCAAAAGAAAGTCTTTGTATAGCAGCGCTTTTATTTTCATTCAGTCTCTCAATTTTTTACCTGTTTTTTGCAAGAACAGTTCTTCTAATGTTTCTACTTTGTTTTCGGCAATCAACCGGCTTGGCTCGCCTTGACAAATGACCTGTCCGTCGTCTATCAGCGCAATGGAAGTACAAAAATTTTCCGCTTCATTCAAATAGTGCGAAGTGTAAAGAATGGTTGTACCCGCCTGATTGATTTCCTTGAGGTTTTCCAAAATTACATGGCGCGATTGCACGTCTATTCCCACAGTCGGTTCGTCGAGAAAAAGCAGTTGCGGATGGTGCAACAACCCGGCAATAAGATTCACCCGGCGTTTCATCCCACCTGAATAAGTTGATATATAACGATTTTTGTTCTTCTCCAATCCGAAAAGCGTCAACAACTCATTCACCCGCTCGTTGAGTTCTTTCTTTTTCAGTCCGTAAATACCGCCGAATATTTTTAAGTTTTCGTAAGCCGTCAGGGTGGGGTAGAGAGCAATGTCTTGCGGAACAACGCCTATCAATGATTTGATTTTTTCTTTTTCCTCTTTGACCGAAAAATTACATATTCGCACGTCGCCGCTATTGAAATGCCGCAATCCGCACAAAATATTGATAATGGTTGTTTTGCCGGCGCCGTTGGGTCCCAATAAACCGAAAATCTCGCCTTTTTCGACAGTAAGCGAAAGATTATTTACAGCGGGTTGTGCATTTCCGCTGTAAATTTTGTAAAGATTATTTATTTCGATAATTGGGGACGGCATTATCTAAAATCTTAATGCAAATCCAACGCCATTTCCTGTAAGAGTGAGATTCAGTGAAGTGCGAGAATATGTTTTGCTTCTATTGAAATATTTTTCTTCATAACCGTTAGCAGCGCGCCTTTTCAAACCACCCCCAACAGCAGACAGCGGAATGCTTACTATTGTAAATACTTGTCCGACACTAAAGCTTGCTAATCCGGCTAAAGCTAATCCGGCTCCATCATCGGGGTTATCATTATTTTGAATTACGCCGGCAACCATTAAGCCAACTCCCACCCCCGTAAGAACCAGTCCTAAACTCAAGAAAGTTTTGCCGCTTTGCCTGAGCGAAGCCCCTGAGTGAAATTGCCTGTAAAGGACATCATCATTCTCTTTAAGAAATTCTTCCATTGCATCGTCATTATTCCTTAATCGAGTAAACGCGGCATAATCTGTTGCGGCTGAAGGTCGATTTTGATACCTGCTTTGAACGTTTGGCTTTGGAGTATAGATTGGCTCAAATCTATCTTGTTTGTGAACCGCCGGTTGTTCCTCTTGTTGCTCCTCCGGTTGTTGTTCTTGTTGAACCCTGTCTTTGGCATTTGGTTGAGTTGCAGGAGTTGATATGAGTTTACCGTCATCAGAAAATACATCTGCGTTACCGTTGGCATACTTAATTCTAAAAATTTCCGAACTTTTCATTATATAGTTCGGACCGTCGGGATTGTCAAACTTTTTATACTTAACTGTACCATCGTTTATCTCTTTTACAAGCGCTTTAATATCAGTGCCATTTTTCAGTGTGATAATATCCTGAGCAAAAGCGCTTGCGATGCTGATAAAAAATAAGACAAAACCAATAAATACTCCTTTTCCCATTAGTCTGTTTGAATTTCTGTGCTGTTTCATAAAATTATTTATTAAATGATTATACTTCTGTAACTTCTCTTATTTTTATACCGCCTTTTTCAGTTCCTTAAAAAAAGCTTCTTCCAATCCGGCAATTTTAAGCAATATATCTCCAAGTTCATCGTAAGTATATTGTTCGCCTTGCCGCTGTTTGAAAACGCGGGCGGCTTTGCTTGCAAAATCTCTCCAAATATCGCCGATTTCCGTCATTCGTCTCGAAAAATTTTTTAATTCCGCAATGCCTGTAATTCCTGCCGATTGCTGTAAAAATGCGGCATACATATATCGAAAGCCTGCACCGCCTGTGCCTATTTCTTCCAACATACGAATAACTTGGGCTAAGTTAAGAGCGGCTTTCCGTTTGCCCATTTTTTGTTCCCATGTGCGAATTCGTTTCGATAAATAATAAATACCGTTTACGCCGACGTATGGAATCCATTTCGGTTGTGAAACCATAAACCAGCAATTGCGCTTGATAGCCTGACGAATAAGCGGCGCCAAATCAGGCAATTTATCCGGTGCGGATTTAATCCAATACATTTGCCCGAACAAAGGATAGGGACCGCCTTTGGCAAAACGTACCCGGATTAAATCTTTCCGAGAAATTGTTACTTTTTCAATGGCGTTCGGATCGCTCACAAGGTAATTTTCCTGCTCGTCTTTGCCGAAGATGCAAATGTTATGTCCGTTGAAATGAAAACGGTATTCCATTGGCATATAAGGTAAATAATACATACCGACAATGCAACCTGCCGGTTTTCCCGAAAGCAATATCTCGTCGAGTTTTTGCATGGCTTTTTCTTCATTGAGAAAGCGTTTGGTTGTTATTTTAAAACCA